>Ga0306869_1000072_pt1 | contig 60350 bp, 60 predicted proteins | sample AntRauTorckE6833_FD_190421 | JGI IMG/M metagenome (GOLD analysis project Ga0306869, IMG submission 190421) | Saline lake microbial communities from Rauer Islands, Antarctica - Metagenome Torckler E6 #833 (v2) (version 2) | ecosystem: Environmental > Aquatic > Non-marine Saline and Alkaline >... | reverse complement strand
GCTAATATTAAAGACAGTGACGTTCAGAAAGCTGTTCGAAGAATAAACAACAGACCAAGAAAACGTCTCAACTATTTAACACCAGAACAGGTATTTAAAGGTGTGCGATTGATGTGTTAATTTAGTTAACCTAAACTCTTGATAAACTCCTTTATAATACTTTTCACTTCATCTGAATCTTTTGTAGCCATTAATTTAACTCTTAATTCTTTAGCGCCATCAAAGCCTTCGACGTATGCCTTGAAATGTTTTCTCATTACAGCAAAATTTTTATGACTGACATACTTATCAAACATCTCTGCGTGCTCGACTAAAATATTTAAACGTTTTTTTAGGTTAGGTTCTTTACCACTAAAAAGCCAAGGCTTGCCAAACAGTCCTCTACCGGCCATTGCTCCATCACTTTTTGTTTGTTCTACCTTTTCAATAGCATCATCCAATGAATTAATATCACCATTACCAAATATCAAAGTCCTATCTTCTGGTGATAGATCATTTTGAATTTCATCACGAATCTCTACTGCTCTAGCTATTCTTTCCCAACGTGCAGGTACTTTTGACATATCCTTGCGGGTTCTAGCATGAAAAGTTACCAACTTTGGTGCCTCATAATTTTCTACAACATCTTTTCCATTCACCTTCCCTGTTAGGATGACTCTAAGCCATTCTTCTAGTTGATCTTCATTATATCCAAGACGAGTTTTAACCGACACAGGAAGTGAAGGTGCACCATCCATTGTAGACTTAATAACTTTAACAGCTGTCTCTGGATACTTAATCATCGCTGATCCACTTAACTGCTTTTCAATCTTATTAGCAGGACAACCCATGTTAATATCAACCCCATCAAACCCAAGCTCTTCTACCAAGCCTGCAGCCTGTTTCATATATTCTGGATTCGAAGAGAATATCTGGGCAATAATTGGTCTCTCAATCTTTTCATCAAATCGCAGATCTTTTAATAAAACTTCTCTACCATCTTTTGGAGCAAGCGCTAGTCCATCTGCAGATACAAATTCAGTCCACATAACATCAGGCTTTCCGTATTTAGCAAACATTTTTCTAAAGGCCAGATCGGTGACATCAGCCATCGGTGCCATTACCAAAATTGCTTTGTCCCTTTTTTGACGTTTTAAATCCTGCCAAAAGTTTTTATTTGGCTGAAACTTTTTCTTAAAAAATTTTAAAAACATTATTGGTAATAAATATTATCTAACAACCAAGAAATGATAGCTCTAGTATCATCCTCTGTTTCCATACCTTTTAGCAAAATAATAGCTATTCGTCTATCGTTAGATTCTAAATCATCTCTACCTTCAACTAGTGGTAAATCAAAAATTGATACAAGAGTATATAAAGCTTCATCAGTGTAACCGTTCTTTCCGCCATAATATCTATCATCATTTCTAAAGCGTGAATTACTAAACCATTTATTATCGTCTAATTCATAATCTCTTAACTTAGTTATCTGGAAAATACCCTTTTGTTCTTGGTATATATATTGAACTAATTTAAATAAGTCAGTTACTGTTGAGATATTATATTGAGACAAGCCACTAGGATCATAAAAATGTGAATCAAATAAACCAATTGATCTAGCCTTACCATTCATATTTTCTAAAAAGACTTCTCTTTTATTATGTTCCGCTATAACTTCTGCAGCATCGTTACTTGATTCTAATAGTAATGGATAAAGCAAATCAAATATTTTTATTTTTTGACCCGAATAAAGATTTCCTTGCCCACCATAAGTATTAACAGCGCTATAGCTAACTTTTGTTTCATCATCCTGATTTAGTGTCTCTAGAGAAACCAGCGCTGTTAAAAGTTTTGTCAGAGATGCGATTGAATAAATACTATCCTGATTCTTTTGCCTAATCATTTGTCCACTATCCAGATCAACAACTAAATAGGACTCTGAAGTTACAGTTGGAAAGTCACTAGAATTTTCATACAAGAAATATCTGTTTTTTATAACATTCTCATCTTCTTCCAGAAAAACATCATCTACTTTTTTCTCCTCTATTTCATATTCATTTTTAGCTCCTAGGTCATTAGCACTATCGTAGATGGCATAGCTTTGTGTTTTTATATAGTTAACAGCAATAGTACCAACTGACAAAACACCTAGGGCTACAAAAACCCCGACAAAAATAGATACCCCAACACCTAAGAAAAATTTAAATTTCATTCTTTTATTTTAAACTATTTTTTTAGAAGTTAAACCCAAAATACCATTTCTTAAATTAAACTCTATAACATCACCACTATTAACTTCTCCTGAAATCATCTTGTCAGCAATCAAACTTTCTATTTCCTCTTTGATTTTTCTATTCATTTCTCGAGCACCAAATTTTGGGTCACTTCCAATTTCAACTAGGTAATCAATAATGTCATCCTTAACTTCAACCCGTATACCATTTTTAGAAATTCTTTTATTAAGTTTATTCAACATTAATTTAGCAATTTTTTGAAGATGGTCTTTTTCAAGAGAATGGAAAAGTACTGTTCCATCAAAACGGTTAAGGAGTTCTGGTTTGAAAATCCTCTCGTCTATAATTTGTTTTATGATGTCATCTTTTTTATCAGATAAATCACCACCAGAATTTGTTACATCAAATATTAATTGACTACCTGCATTAGAAGTCGCAATAATTATTAAATTTCGACAGTTAATTTTATCTCCTTGTGAATCATTGAAATAACCCTCATCAAGAATCTGCAAAAATAAATCTTTAACGTTATCAGATGTTTTTTCAAATTCATCCAAAAGCAAAACACCATATTGCTGATCTCGAATCTTTCCAGCTAAAATACCAGTTGTTTTATTTGTATAAGAACCAATTAATTTTTCAGTTGCATCATCACCGTTATACTCTGACATATCCAGGCGAATTATTTTTTCTTCACTTTTAAAGAAAACTTCATTTAAAGCTTTTACTGTTTCAGTCTTACCAACTCCTGTAGGACCAATGAACAGGAACGATCCCATAGGACGGTTAGGATCAGTAATACCAGATCGCGCTCTACGCATAGAATCAGAAATAGAATCAATAGCTAGATCTTGTCCAACCACCCTTTGATGAAGTATCTCCTCTAGATTTGATAATATAGTTTTTTCTTTTTGGGTAATTTGCCCCTGCGGTACACCAGTCTTAATTGAAATAACTTCGTAAGCATCCTCTTCAGTTATAATTTTTCTACCTGCAGTTTTTGCATGTACGACAACCTCATCCAATAGATCGAGTATTTTGTCTGAATAAGTAGAACCAACAAAATATCTCTCTGCACCTTCTGAGATTGCTTTTATACATTGGAATGTGAAGAAAACATTTTTATTAGCTTCTATCCTATTTATTTCTTCCTGAAGAATCTTAACTGCAGAATTTTTATCAATATCATCTACCAATATCTTTTCAAAGTTTTGCATCAGTCCCATGTTAGGCTCTAAAATCTGGTGATAACTATGACGATCAGATATTGCAACAATTTGCATTCTGGCTGAACTCAAGAAATCAGAAAGAAGATTCATAACATCAACACTTAAACTATCTGCATGCTCCACAAAAGCAGGTAAATTTGGGATAACCAGAATAACGTTCCCTGCTTTGTTTGTTTGAAACAGAATATCTCTAATTAAAATTTCTAAATTATTAGAATCATTAACTGATTCCATAATTGCAATTGTGTCCAATACAAATATTCTACGATCCTCTATTTCAAATAAAACTTTTCCATTCACAATCATCTTACCCAAGGAAGACATTATCTGAAGACCAATATTTGTCGTTGGAGAAACTAGCGCAACATTAGCATCTCTTTTTTTAACCAAGACCGACTCGACTTTTCTAGCATCCTTTTCGTATACTCTCCATCTGTCTCCTAGATTTAGATAAGATTTATCAGACATTATCGAATGTCCGTATTTCTCTAATAAATAAACTTTTCCAAAAGCCCAATTCCTACCAACCCCTTTTATCCTCGAAAGATGGTTTCTATCCCACCATTTTTGCGCTGATCTGATTTTCCATTCCAATTCATCAACCCACTCTAAAGCTCCAACAAAAGTTTCAGAATCTACTTTATACTGAGTCAGGAAAGTAGAGAAATCTGAATCTTGCATCAGTAACGATTTACCATAATCTTTAATACTTATGTAGTCTTTTGTATAAGTTCTTTCTATATCAAATTTATCTGGTGTTAAAATATTATTTCTATTTTGTAAGAAATTTTCTGTTTGATCAGAACCGATACCAAGTCTCAACATCGTATATTCACCAATACTAGATTCTAGGAATGTTTTTGTAACATCCTCGTCTGAATCAATTATTAATTGTGCTACCTCAAAATCGATTTCTGATTTCCTAAAGTAAAATGACAAGTAAAATGCTCGGATTAAATATAGTGATGCCCAGAATGAGAGAGTAATGAAAAATGCACTCCTTATGTTTGTTTCATAATCCCTGAAGAATGTAGACACTTCACCAAAACGTAATGAGAGGGTTGGACCAATCACCATTGCAAAGAATAAAATAGCTAAAGCCCAAAACATAATATTTCTTGCCATCCTTCTGTTTCCATATGAAGAATATCTTTCTAGCAATATTGCTGGATATAATTCTGAAGATTTATTTTTTAGTTCAGCAAATGTAATCATATTTTTAATAAACCAATTAGACTAACAATTAATAATGCAACTATTATAAAAGGAAGAGCAAGCCAAACAAAGAAAGATATCAATCCAAGAAAAAAAGATACAAAGAGTGAAACTAGGCCGACGAATATAATTACAGATCTTAAAATCATTCCAATTAGTCTCATTAGCGTATTAACCAAAAGAGTTTCTAGAAAACCTCCTATGTCTAACAGACTTCTCTTTTTCTCAGTTAGCCTCTTGAATGGTGAGAAAAAAGTTTTAAATAATATTTTGATGGAGAAAAAGTTATATAAAAACCAAGTTACATTACCCCATATAGAAAAAAATTCTTTAAGAGCGAAAGTATAGTGCCACGCCAAATAATAAGGAAATATAATAAATGGTCTCATACCATAAATTATAGCATTTTTATTTTAGCTTATAAAAAACTTTGTCCTCAAAACGTAAATCAATATAATCTATATTATTAAATTGAACTTTATGAATAGACTCTTGTGCAAGAGCAGCTTTTAGATTTGAAACCACTGTCTCCGGAGTATCTTGATCTTCCACTAATAAAACAGGTCCTCCTACTGTCTGAAGTGTGTATGTTTCAAAATCCTCAGTTGAAATACTGGAAATTTCTATATTCTCTTTAATGAGTAAATCAATTTTTGATAAAAGTTTTTGAAAAGTTTCAGTGTTTGAAAATTTTTCTCCTAAGACATCCACATTCTGCTCACCATCTTGTTCTTCTAAAAATTCTCCATTTAACACAATTAAGTTATCTAAAAATACTTCTGGTTTTTTTACAAAAATTAATCCGTCATCGTTCACCAAATAACAAATCGATTCTACACAATATTCTGCAACGGGTTCATGCTCCGTTACTTCAATAACTACACCATTTGAATCTTGTTTTTTTATTAAGACTGAATCTATCTCTAACAAGTTTTCTATTTTTTTTGTTGCAGTCTTTTTGGGTAATAGAAGAAAATTACTCCTTGAGATTAAATAAAAATATTTACCAGAAACTGTCTCAAAAAATAAATCCTCAATAACTTGTGAATCACTGAACTTACTTCCCTCAACAGTAACGTTAACTACCTTCATTGATCTGTGGCTAGACCAAAAAGAAATTGCATACAATGCGACCAGTAAAAAAGAAACCCAGATTATAGTCTTCCTGTAATAACGAATTTTACTTCTCTTTAAAAGTGGTTGTTTTTTATTTTTTTTAGACATTAATAAAATTAATTATCTTTTTTTCCGATAAACTCTTTACCAATATACGGAACCAATACTTTTGGAACTTTGATTGAACCATCTGACTGTTGATTATTTTCAATAATTGGAACTAAAATTCTAGGACAAGCAATCGCTGTATTGTTTAGGGAGTGAGCAAATTTATTCTTTCCATCTTCCTTATATTTAATTCCTAAGCGACGAGTTTGAAAATCATGAAAATAAGAAGCTGAGTGAGTCTCACGATATTTTTCTTCAGACGGAACCCATGCTTCGATATCGTATTTTTTAACTTGTCCTAAACCAAGATCACCACCACAGTTAATTACGACCCTGTATGGAATCTCTAGATCCTGCATTATCTCTTCGGCATTTGTAAGTAGTTCCTCATGATGATCAACTGAAACCTCGTGATTAGCTTCACACAAAATAATCTGTTCTAACTTGTGAAATTCATGAACGCGAACAAGACCTTTTGTGTCCTTACCATGACTTCCCGCTTCGCGACGAAATGCTGGGGCATAACTAACATATTTAATTGGTAGCTCTTCTTTATTTAATGTTTCATCGCTATGATAAAACATAGTCGCAACCTCAGCAGTACCAGCAAGATAATCTTCATCTTGAGTTTTATATAAATCTTCTTCACCTTGTGGTAGATAACCTGTACCAATAAGAGTTTGACGATTAACAAGTGACGGAACAATTAATGGTTTGTAACCTTTTTCAATAATTTTATTTTGAACATACTGTAGAACAGCCCATTGTAGAAGTGCTCCTTCATTTTTCAAAACGTAACCACGAAATCCAGATATTTTTGTTCCTCTTTCAAAATCAGCCAGATCAAGTTCAGTCATAAGTTCAATATGGTTTTTTGATTCAAATTCAAATTGTGGTTTATCACCAACTACTCTAAGTTCCTTATTGTCTTCATCATTAGAACCTTCTGGAACTGACATGTCAGGAATATTTGGAACTTGGACCATTAGCTTTTGCCACTTTATTGTAATATCTTTTAGTTTTTCTTCTTTCTCTTGAAGTTCTCTTTTAAGTTCAGTCATTTCTGCTAGGAGTGTTTGTTTTTCTTCTTCGCTTGATTGTGGAATTTTTTGAGAAACCTCGTTTTGCTTAGTTCTCATCTCCTCTACTTCTTTTAGAATCACAAGTCTTTGATCATCAACTGAGATTAATTCATTAACATCAAAATTAATGTGCTTTTTCTTGGCACCCATTGCAACAATGTCTTTATTTTCTCTGATGAATTTAATATCAAGCATTTTCTTTATTTAAAATTTAACCTTTATTAATGAAAATATCATAGCAAATATGCATTAATTCTGCCATGAATCAAATTTGGTCGAAAATTGAAAATTTACCAAGAAACAAGTGGCCTCAATCATTACTAGAGATACCAAAAAAGGATATCCCTAAGAAATTACGTATTACAGGTAAAGAACCTGATTGGTCAAACAAACGAATATGTATTGTTGGTTCAAGAAAATTTTCTGATTATGGAAGTGCTGTTTGTGAGAAACTCATTAGTGAACTAAAAAATTACCCAATATCAATAGTTTCCGGACTTGCATATGGTGTCGACTCTATTTCTCATAGATTAGCTATAGAATATAAAATTGAAACAATAGTTGTGCCTGGTTCAGGTTTAGATAAATCAGTGTTGTATCCAAAAAAACACATAGATTTAGCAGAAAAAGTCCTAAAGGCAGGCGGTTGTTTAATTTCTGAGTTTGATGACAATCAACCAGCAGCGATATGGACCTTCCCACAAAGAAACAGGGTAATGGCTGGCATATCGGACTTAGTCATTATTATAGAAGCACAAGAAAAATCAGGGACCATGATTACCGCTCGACTTGCTCTTGATTATAATATTGAGGTTGCTGTTGTCCCCGGTTCTATTTTTAATAGAAATTCTAAAGGGACAAATAAATTATTAAAAGAAGGCGCCCACCCGATTACTTGCTCTGATGATATTTTGGAAATATCAGGAATTACAAAAATAGACGAGGAAGGGAAAAAAGTTTTTGAAAATAATGACATAGAAAAAATCCTAAATAATAACGAATTAAAAATTTACAATATTTTAAATAATCCATTAGACAAAGAAAGCCTTTTAGAAAAAAGTTCTATGGAAATTTCCGAACTAAATAAGATTTTAAGCACCTTAGAAATCGAAGGACTTATCCACAGAATTGATAATAAAATTTGCCAAAAGTAAAAATATGAGTTATTAATGTTCTCAATGGCAAACAAACTTTTAATAGTAGAGTCACCTGCAAAGGCAAAGACTATTTCAAAATATTTAGGAAAAGACTACACAGTTACATCATCTGTTGGTCATATTCGTGACCTTCCTAAAAGCAACAAAAAGGCTATCGACATCGAGGCTGGTTTTGTTCCTAGTTATGAAGTTTCAAATGGCAAGGAAAAAGTTATTGCAGAAATTAAAGACTACGCTAAAAAGGCAGATGAAATTTATCTAGCAACTGACCCCGACCGCGAAGGAGAAGCAATCGCTTGGCATTTGAGTGAGATTTTAAAGAACGCAAAAAGTCCTGATATTAAAGGTAAACCTATAAGACGTGTAACCTTTAACGAAATTACCAAGGATGCAGTCCAAGAAGCTGTTAAGAGTCCACGTAATATTGATATGAATTTAAAAACCGCTCAAGAGGCTCGTCGTATTCTCGATCGTCTTGTTGGTTATGATTTATCTGGGCTAATTTGGAAAAAGGTTCGATATGGTCTTTCAGCTGGTCGTGTTCAATCTCCTGCTCTTCGTATTATCATGGAACGTGAACGTGAAATTCGCGCATTCAAACCAGAAGATTTCTGGACTATTTCTGCAGAATTAAAATCATCAACAAAAATTGAATTCCCTGTTAACTGTTCAGAGGAACCTAGAGAAGAAAAAGAGGTTAATAGAATTTTAGATATTGCAAAAAAAGAATCTTGGAAAGTATTAGAGATTAAAGAAACAAAAGCAAAGAGATCACCTTATGCGCCTTTTATAACTTCTACACTTCAGCAAACTGCTTCAACTAGATTAGGATTTTCTCCTTCTCGCACGATGGCATTGGCTCAAAAACTTTATGAATCAGGACATATTACATACATGAGAACTGATAGTGTAAATATTAGTAAGCAAGCAATCGCTCAAGCAGCGAAAGTAATTGACGCTGAATTTGGAAAAGATCTACTAGAGACTAGGGTTTTTAAATCAAAAGCAAAAAATGCTCAAGAAGCTCATGAGGCTATTCGCCCATCTGATCTTTCTAAAAAAACTGCCGGAAATAATGCAGACCAAAAGAAACTTTATGAATTGATCCGCGCTAGAACTCTAGCTTCACAAATGATTGACGCACAATTAATGAGAACAAAACTTATCACAAATGTTGAGAGTGAATCTATTCCAAACTTTACCGCAAACGGATCTAGAGTTTTATCTCAAGGTTGGTTGTTAGCTGATCCATCAGCACGCGGTGAAGATACAGAAATTCCAAAAGTTACTGAAGATGAAGCATTAGATCTAATTTCAATTGATAGCGAAGCAAAGCAAACTCAACCACCATCTCGTTACACAGAGGCAGGACTTATTAAAGAACTTGAGAAACGTGGTATTGGTCGTCCATCTACTTTTGCATCTATCATCAGAACAATTACTGATCGTGGTTATGTCGACAAAGAAGGTCGTACTCTTATCCCAACTGATACCGGTGATGTTATTTCTAGTTTCCTCGAACAAAATTTTGAATATTATATTGGTGATGAGTTCACAGCAGAGATGGAGGAAAAACTCGACATGATTGCTGAAGGAAAATCTGAGTACCTAAAAGTTATGAAAGATTTTTATGGACCATTTTCAAAAGAAGTTGAGTCAAAGGAGAGCATTGCCAAACTAACAACTCTAGGTAAAGCTGATCCAAAATTTAAATGCCCAAAATGTAAAGCGAAAATGGATATCAAGTTGGCTCGTACTGGAAAATTCCTAAGTTGTTCCAAATTCCCTGATTGTGACGGTGCTCTTACTATGGAAGGAAAAGAAGTTAAACCAGATGAACCAATCGGAAATCACCCAGAAACTGGTGAACCTATTTTTGTTAAGGTTGGTCGTTTTGGCCCATATGTACAATTAGGTGAAGGCGGTAAGAAGGATGAAAAAGGTAAAAAAATTAAACCAAAAATGTCATCTATTCCAAAGGAAAAGGATTTTGAACAAGTGACTGTAGATGAAGCTGTTCGATACCTAAGTGTTCCTCGTATCCTAGGAAAACATCCTAAAACTGAAGAAGATATTACAGCTGGAATTGGTAGGTTTGGACCCTTCATTGTTCATGAAAAAGATTTCAGATCACTCAAAGAAGATTCTGTTTATGACATTACTCTGGAACGAGCATTAGAAATATTATCCCAACCAAAGAAGAAACGAGGTGCTAAAGGTGCCAAGAAAAAAGCAGCTCCTAAAAAGAAGAAATAAAAAAACCGGTCAAGTGCCGGTTTTTTTATTTATTAAATTATTTTAAATACAAGAGCAGTATTCTGAATTAGATGTCCCTGTGCAGACACCAAAGATTATGTCACACATCCAGAATTCGTAATATCCACCAAGACTGTAAGTACATTGTCCTTCTTCACCAGAAGCATTATCGATATCTTGACATATCGAGTTAGATATAACAGTCTCATCGTCAGAATAATAATCACAACTCTCAAACTCACATAATCCACCTGCAGTACTTACATCTATACAGAATTCTGTGTTTTCATCATAAGAATATGTATCACAAGCCCATTCTACGTCCATATAGACTCCATTCTCTTCGGCATTAAGTGTCCGACAATTTTCAATACCACTCCTAACAGTCTCACAACTATTAGAATTAGTAGATGTTTCATCATTATTCAAAGCAGCAGCAAATATCGCATCTTCACTATCAGTTGTTGCAAGATAACTATATGATGAACCACTAGGTGAGGTTGGCACTTCCGGCATATATTTCGGCACTAACTTTTGCATGGCTGATTCATATTCGATTGTATCTTCTGTGACCATTGATCCTGCAACATAACTACCAGCTGTTGGTACTGGTACACCACCATTATCTTGTCTGTATTGTTCTACTGCATTACGTACTTATTGTACTTCAGTTTTCATATGAGCATCTTCTGCTTTTTGTCTTGATTCAGATACGCTTGCACTAACAATAGATGCCATTAAAGAGATTACTGCTGTTACCACTAGGCTTCTATTAGAGTGAAGGCTTTGTTTGTTTTCATGGGGTTATTATAGCAAATTATATATTAAAATTCTTAATAGAATAGGAATCGTCCTCGTCTTCATCGTCAGAATAATTTGGAGTTTGTAAATCTTCTTCAGGTGTTTTATCTGATTCTAAATTTGTATTCTCATCAGGTGATTGTTCTTGCCAAACTTCTGGATTATCTTGCATTGGGGAATTTACTGGTTTGTCAGCTAAATTTTCAGCCATTTCTTCTGGATCTGAAAAAGTTTCAGTTTGTTGTGTTCCTATAGGGTTCTGATCATGAATTGCTTGGTTATCAATTTTATTTTCAAAATTTACTTTTTCTTCTTGATATCTGTTTTCAACGTCATTTTCTTCTGGTCTTACTGTTTCTTCTGAATCTTCCACATCACTACTTCCTACTTCTGTTACTTCTTTCTCAGTTTCATTTGGTTTTTCATATTCACCACCAATTTCTCCACGAGAATTAACAACACCACCGACTAAATCTTCTTCAGAAATTTTATCTTCTTCAGCGCGATCTTCATTAATAACACCCATAATTTTTTGAAGTTCATCTTTACTGAAATAGTCGATTCTAATTCTTCCTCCGTCGTCCTTTGGTTCAATAGTTACACGAGCACCTAGACGCTTGCTTGCTCCTTCTTCCATCTCAACTAATTCTGGATCAAACATTCTCTCTTTCTTGCGAACTTTGTCATATGCAATTTTTCTAGAAATTTTTTCTGCATCACGAACTGTCATCCTACGAAGTAGGATTTCTTTGAAAAGTACTTCTTGTTCTTCTGGTCGGTCGGTAAGCATTAAGAGTGGACGAGCATGACCCTCAGATAATTTCTTGCTTGAAAGTGCAGCTTTAAATTCTTCTGGAAGTGCAAGAATTCTAATAGAGTTAGAAACGTATTCACGGCTCTTCCCCACCTTCTTGGCAATTTCTGCATGCTTGAATCCAAACTTATCAGCTAGTTGGTGAAATGCTTGTGCACGATCAACCGGATTTAAATCTTCACGCTGAAGGTTTTCAATAATAGCTAATTCAAGTTTAGTTTTATCGTCATCCTCTTTTGAACGAATAAGAGCCGGCACTTCACGAAGTCCCGCTAGCTTTGAGGCACGTAGACGACGCTCTCCGGCAATTAATTCATATTCAGTAGTTAAACCACCATCTTCCTTTAAAACTTCCTTACGAGTAACAACTAGAGGTTGTAGAACCCCATACATTTTTATAGATTCTGCTAAATCCTGTAGACGCAATTGATCAAATTCACGCCTTGGTTGAAAAGGGTTTGGGTGCACTTTTCCGGTTTCAATGAAAAATACTGCGTTGTTGTGAAAATCTGAACTTTTTGAATGCTCCATCATTTCACTATTCTAACATTGATTTAAATTAAAAAAAATATTAAGCTCTAGTGTATTGAGTAAAAGCGAGATAATATATTATCTTAGATATGCTGGAGTGGTGGAATTGGTATACACGCACGACTCAAAATCGTGTGCCTTCGGGCTTGCGGGTTCAAGTCCCGCCTCCAGCACAATATGAAGAAACCAAAAATAATTGTAGTACTTGGTCAAACAGCTACAGGTAAAAGTGATATGGCTGTGCAAATCGCAAAAGATTTTGATGGTGAAGTTATTTCTGCAGACTCTAGACAAGTCTACAAGGATCTTGATATTGGTTCAGGAAAAATTATCAAAGAAGAAATGCAGGATGTTCCACACCACCTTCTGGATGTAGTCAAAGTTGAAAAAGTTTTTTCTGTTGCCGATTTTCAAAGACAAGCTTATGAAGTTATCGATGATATTTTGAGTCGTGGGAAAGTCCCAATCATCGCTGGTGGAACTGCTTTTTATATTCAATCAATTGTTGATGGTATTGTTTTGCCAGAGATAGAAAAAAATCCAGAGTTACGAAAGGAGCTTGAGGAATTATCACTCAATGAATTACAAAAAAGGTTAGAAGAAGCTAACCCCAAAAGATACGCCGAAATAGATAACCAAAATAAAGTTCGTTTAATACGAGCGTTAGAAATTATTTCTCGATTAGATAAGGTGCCTGAATTAGAAAAAAAACCAAAATATGAAGTATTACAAATTGGTTTAGAATGGCCGAAAGAAATTCTTCATCAAAGAATCCATGATCGTATTGTTTCTCGCATGAAAATAGGAATGCTAGAAGAGGTAGAGAAATTAAATGAATCGGGAGTCACTTGGGAGAGATTGGAATCACTCGGTTTAGAATATAGATACCTTTCACTTTTACTTCAAGAAAAAATTACCAAAGAAGAAATGTTTTCTGAACTAGAAACAAAAACTAAACAATTCGCAAAGCGTCAAATGACTTGGTGGAAAAAGGATGATTCTATTTTATGGTATTCACCAGATGACTATAGTGAAATTAAAAAAATAATTAAGGTTTTTATAAAATAATTTAATTTGCTATAATAACCCCATGAAAACAAACAAAGCCTTCACTCTAATAGAAGTCCTAGTGGTAACAGCTGTAATCTCTTTAATGGCTTCTATAGTTAGTGCAAACGTATCAGAATCAAGACAAAAAGCAGAAGATGCTCATATGAAAACTGAAGTACAACAAGTACGTAATGCAGTAGAGTTATACAGACAAGATAACGGTGGAGTACCAATACCAACAGTACCAGAAGGTAGTAGTTATGTAGCAGGGTCTATGGTTGCAGAAGACACTAATGAATATAAATCATCTATGCAAAAATTAGTACCTAAATATATACCAGAGGTACCTACATCACCTAGCGGTTTATCGTATAGTTATCTAGCCACAGCAGACGAAGAAGACGCTGTGTTTGCTGCTGTTTTGAATAATGATGATACTAGTGATGGTTCTAATAATAGTTGTGAAGTTATTGAAACAAGTGTTGATTTTAAAAGTTGTAGTGATCAGAAAGAATTTTACTGTTCAGACTTGGGTGAAGTCGACTCATCACAAGTTTGTATAGACAGAGCTTATGGTTATTGTGAATATGATTATGACATTTGTGATTACGTTTCAACAGATACAAATTTAATGAGTGACAATTATTGCCAACAATACAATACATATGACTATTGTTCTGGAATGAATTTCCCGGGTTTCCCTTATGCAGTTCTTTGCGAATATAATGGATCTGCCTGTTCAGGTACATCAAATTCAGACTACTGCTCTTGTATTTAAGATGTAGTAATTCCCTTTTCTTTAGTTTTCTTAATAAGTAAATTTTCAACCACTTCTTTATCTTTTGAATCTTTTACATAAATCCTAATTTTTTGGTTATTACTATTATCTGTTGCTGTAATTGAAAAAGATGCTTCATTATCTGAATTTAATATTTTTATATGTTTTCTAGCTCCACCTCCTCCTCTATAACTTTTTATAATTCCAGGAGATATTTTCTTAACTAATTCATTTTTAACTAAAATATCAACAATAGTCTCTGCTACAGGAATTAGACTAGTATGAGTTCCCCCAATTTTATTTGTAGGGATATTTTTAGTTTTTGGCATGATTCGTATAAATATAAAATTAGTTGTTTTTGCGGGTCCACGAGGACTCGAACCTCGAACTGCGGTTTTGGAAACCGATGTTTTACCATTGAAACTATAGACCCATTTCAATTAATATACAAAAATGCTAGCTATTATACTAGCACATTTGTTAAAAACGAAAAACATATAATATAAGAAATTACTTCTTTCCTTGTTTGAAAGTAATGTATTTTTTCAGCTTTTTACTGAATTTTTTCAGCTCAAGTTTAGTGTCAGTAATCTTTTTATTACGTCTTGTCCAGTAAACTTCACCTGTATCTTTATTCTTTAGTTGTACTAAATTATCTTGTGACATGTGTGAAAGATTACTATAAATAGTGATTTTTATCAAGAAATTTGAATGAAACCACAAGAAAATGAAATATTATTAAAAACCATTGACATTTACGTTATTTCATGTAATAATAGCGTCCATGTCAGAAACAACAACAAAAACATCAAAAAAATCAATTATATTGAAATCACTGTTTATAGTGATGATATTAGCAATTATAGTATTACTTGCCTTTGCGGTAATACGTTTTGTTCCTTTCTTATTCTCATCATTTGCCTCAGTCGGTAACGCCTTTAAAAGTGGTAGTGATATGGAAATAAGATTAAGTGAGAACGATCTTAATTCAAATGATAACTTTAGATTGTACTGGGAATATTCAGGTCCAGAAGAAGGTTCATATAACCTAAAGTATGAATGTGCACCAAATCTAAAACTATTAGTAGGTAACGACGAAGGAACAGAATTAGAGTGTGATAGAAACTACCCTCTTTCAAAGTCTGATAGCTTTATTGATCTTGTTGCTGTTTCTACCAGAGAAAATACTTATACTGAATCAGAAATAACTGTTTCTATTGTAAACGCCGAAGAAGAAGTTGCTTCTGCAAGCGAAGCCTTTTCTATTACTAACGAAGGTGACGTTCCTATTAATGACCTATCTGGTGGTGCCACAATTTCAAGCCAAGACGTAACGGACGATTCAGATGATGGTTCTAACAATACTCAGGACAATTCAGGATCTAACAATAACCAAAATAATTCTGGAACAAATAATAATGTTTCTCCAACAGTTCCTGCTGACCTAGCTATTTTTAATGTTCGCGCAATCAGTGACACAAGAGTTGTATTTGATGTATCAAACATTGGTGGTCGCTCTAGTGGAAACTGGTACTTTGCATACACTATTCCAGGTGAAGGAATAGAAACTTCCCCACTACAATTATCTCTAAACTCAGGAGACACAATTAGATACACTTTAACTTATGAGGATATAGAGTCAGGTGATTCTGTAATTTCTGTAGACCCATTAAATAGAATTAGTGAAAGTTCTGAAAACAACAACGTTGTCAGAGTTTTTGTTGAAGGTGACGGTGGTAAAGGTTCACCAAATAATAATTACGATCCAGATGATGAAGCTGATCTAGTTATTGAAAACCTAGAAGCAGGATATATGTCAGGCTCTCGTTTTAGAGAAGATGATGATATAGATGACAACGATGATGCAGCTGTTCGCTTTACCGTTACTAATATCGGAGGTGAAAACACAGGTAGATGGAGATTTTCAATAGATGAAACACCATATGACGGTAGTGATAATGATTATGAATCAGGAAGACAAGATTCATTACGTCCAGGTGAATCAGTTGAAATAATTGTAGAATTTGAAAACCCTGATGAGGGTAACTACGACATAGAAGTAGAAGTTGATTCAGACGATGATGTCGACGAAGAAAACGAGAGTAATAACGATGACTCTGTAGATTTAAGAGTTAGAGATTAGTTTATAAATACTTATAGAAATAAAAAACTCCGATTTGAATCGGAGTTTTTTATTACTTCCATTAAAATAGGAAGCGGTAGAAGCATTAATGGGATAATCTAAATCAGTCATCATTAATCTATATTTTCTAATCTTCTATTTAGGATTCTTAATCTACTCTCTTTCTGTTCTTCGTTTAATGAATTATCCATTTGGACATCATTTATTCTTGATCTAACCCCTTCTTCTGTATTTAAATTGGTTACATCCCTTGTATCAGTGCTGTTAACTATATCTTCGCTAAAATTTATCCATAGGGTTATTCCAATAAAAATTACAGCTAGTACAAGTGCAACTTTTTTTGCACTTTTTCTACTCTTTGCAAGACCCAATTTAATAATTGTACTATATATTTTTGATTCCTTTTTACTACCTATATTTGAATTATAATTAGATGCTTTTTCTTCGTTAAATTGTACTGACATATTTTATATTATATTAACTTATGTGCTATTAAAAAGGTAGGCAATCTTGCACTGAGCCATTATTCAAAGCACAATCATTACCTTGATAACATTCCCATCTATTATTTTCAAAGGGAGTGTTATCTACTTCATCTTGATTATCATATAAAAACAAAGCACCTTCCATACCTGAATCTAAAGCATCTTGAAATTTTCCAGGATTTTCTTTTGAACAAACGTATCCATACCCTAGATTAGAAAATTGAGTAGCAGTAGTGTAAGTACCATTTAGATCAGTGGGTTTAGAATTTCCATAATATGGTATCGCAGGTATATAATTATTATCCAATAAAGGTTGCAATAAAGGTTCTAAAGCATTTTCTTCATTAGAATATATATATAACAAACCTGGTGTAAATATATCCTCACCAGTATTTACCTTATAAGCGAGAATAGCTTTCTGAAGTTCTTTTAATTCAGAAGCATATTTTGAAGTTATCGCCTTTTTTCTAGCAGAATTTAAAGAAGCCAATACAACTGATGAAAGTAAACCAATTATAGAAATTACCACCAATAACTCTATTAAAGTGAAACCTAATTTTTTACTTGATATAGGTAAATTATTTTTTTCTTCAAATTTAAAATCCTGTAACATGAAATTATTATAACTTATTTTATAAAAAAAAAGAAAATTAGTTTGTTGATAAAAAATACTGCTACCTATTCATCATCTTTTTCTTCTGCCTTATTTAAATTTGTTAAAAGTCCTAATTCTTTATTTGTCCAAAAACTTAGTTCAGTATATCTAGTTCCTGCAGGACCTAGCATTTCTGGTGCCTTCCTTTTTAAAGGTTCTACCTTTGGTCTGATAGTGTGCAATTCGTCAAAACCATAATATTCATCTTTTTCAGAAGTTACTTGTTCAACGTTGTTAAAATCATGTTCATAGTAATCTTCTTCAAGAAAATCATAAATCATTCTCATTGTTTCCTCTGGATTCTCTGTTAATTCTTCATAATCTACAAAAAACATATTATCTTGAAACCCCCTATGGACAGCATCTCTAATAGCATTGTATGCGCCACCAACTGGTTGATCCTTATCCATCCATTTTGCCATTCTTCCTTCTATGGTTCTAAAGTCGTAATAGTTACTTTTTTCTTGAGGTATTTCTCTGTGTCCCTGATTTTTTCTCCAAATATTTTCAAAACTAGCTAATACTTCTTGTATATCTCTAACTGGAATAAGAGCTTTTACATTTTCTTTACCAAACATTTCAACTGCAGTTTCCATATGACCTGACCAACCTCTGGATTTATCAAAAACTATTGGTCTATCTGTATTTTGATAATATCCTTGTATTGCTCCTCTCATCATTCTAATTGATGAATCTGCATCCTCCGCTGCCTTAAAAGCAGGCATGTCACTTAATTGTTTTCTGATTCCTAATAAAATAGTTAAAACACCGCTTGTTGCAGAAGCATAAAATTTAGGATTCTGATTTAGAATGTTACAAAGCAGGGTTGAACCTGATCTGGGTAAGCCTGATATAAAATATATTTTCTTTTCTTGCATATAAAAAGTATTTTAACTTACGATTGGTTAAAATGGAAGACAATAATCAAATTGATTACTATTAGAATCATCAAGACACCCTACATAATTTCCACCAACACAATATGAACCACGGGTCAGATTACTTATATCAACAAAAGGTAATGTGATATCTGGATCATCTACAGTAAAAAAGATACCGCCTTCAATTCCACTAGAGAGTGTATTTGTTACATTTCTATCATCACTAGTATCGCAAATAAAACCTATATCATAATCACCAGTTCCTTGTGAATATTCATCACCAATAGTATGAACCTTTGTAGTTACATCTGCTCCATTTGTAGAATTCCATCCTGGAAAGTGTGGTATTTCTGGGATAAAATCACCATCCACAAGTTTTGTACTTAAAGTATCCAAACCACTAAAACCACCTGCATCACTGTAAGTAACAAAAGTTGAATCAGCAGGTGTAAGAAGTCCGCCATTATCAATCTTATAAGATATAATAGCTTTTTGTAATTCTTTCATTTCAGATGCGAATTTAGCAACTTGTGCTTTTTTTCTGGCGCTAGACAAAGAAGCTAATACAACTGAAGATAGTAAACCAATAATCGAAATAACTACAAGTAGTTCAATTAATGTAAATCAGAGTTTTTTTATTTTCTTTTTCATTATTCAAATTGATTTTTAATTCTTTCTATTCTTCTTTCTTTCATATTAATTGGCAAATCCGAATTTTCTATTTCTCTTATAAGTTCCTCTTCTGTTAGTTGTTGGTTTTCATTATTACCACTAGATGAACCTCCAAATGTATTAGCTAGTAATACCCATGCTGTTCCAAAACAGACTAGCATTACTAATAATAAAATTACTTGAGCTGTTTTTTCACTCTTAGCTATTCCCTTTGACTGTAACCATTTAGTCATTCCTGACTTTTTACCTGCTGTTCTATTTGATCTAGGTAGGTTATTTTCTTCTTCGAATTTAAAATCTTGTGACATGGGATTATTATAACTTATTTAATAAAAAAAAAGGGGGGGGTGAAAATTGGTTTGTGGATAATTTAAATATCCAAGTCGGCGTCTTTGGCGTTGTTTGTAATAAACGATTTTCTAGCTGGAACGTCAGTACCCATTAACATATCAAATACTTGGTCAGCCATTTCACCGTCATCTACTGAAACCTGTTTCAAGACACGATTATTAGCATCCATGGTTGTTTCTTTTAGCTCATCTGCGTTCATTTCACCGAGACCTTTGTATCTTTGAACTCTCCATTTAGTTGTGCGCTTTGTTTTTGTAGCTTTTTCCTCTTCGCCTGAATCATCTCCGTCTTCATCTTCATCATTAGATGCTTCTGCATCACCAGAAACTTCTGCATCTTTACCAACAATCTTGTCTTTTTCTTCATCAGAGAAAACATAGTGTACTTCTTTACCTTTTTGAAGTTTATACAAAGGTGGTTGTGCAATATACAAAAATCCTCCATCAATTATAGGACGGAAATATCTATAGAAAAGTGTAAGAAGCAAAGTTCTAATGTGAGCACCGTCGACATCGGCATCGGTTGCAATGATTATTTTGTGGTAACGTAGCTTTTCAATATTAAAAGTGTCTCCTATAGCAGCACCAAGAGCTACAACCAAGTTTTTGATCTGTTCAGAACCAAGCATACGATCAAGACGGGCACGCTCTACGTTTAGAATTTTTCCTCTTAGAGGCAAGATAGCCTGAGTACGACGATCACGACCAGTTTTAGCAGTACCACCAGCGGAATCTCCCTCCACAATAAATATTTCTGATTCAGCAGCACTACGTGACTGACAGTCAGCCAGTTTACCTGGTAGTGTCATTCCTTCTAGTGCACCTTTACGTAGAACTGAATCCTTGGCTGCTTTGGCTGCTTTACGAGCACGTTGCGCCATTACCACCTTACCAATGATTGCTTTTGCATCATCAGGATTCTCCTCTAGAAACATTCCAAACGACTCTGAGAAAACAGAGTCAGTAGCACTACGCGCTTCTGTTGAACCAAGTTTTGATTTTGTTTGCCCTTCGAATTGAATCTCTGGCATCTTGATAGAAATAACCGCAGTAATTCCTTCTAGAACATCATCACCAGTGAAACCACCGTCAGAATCTTTTATTAAATTATTTTTCTTCCCATAAGAGTTAAGGGAACGAGTAAGAGCAGTTTTGAAACCTGTAACATGTGTTCCTCCTTCTGGGTTATAAATATTGTTCGCAAAAGCATTCAAGCGTGGAGAGATATCATCAACATACTGCAGAGAAATTTCTACAGAAACATCATCATTTTCTTTGTCTATATAAAAAATATTCTTGTGGATTGGTTTTTGAAATTTATTTTTGAACTTAACAAGAGAAGCAAGACCTCCTTCGAAATAGAAAGTTTGTGATGGGGCTTCTACATCTGAATCTGAAATATAGTAAATTTTATCTAGATCAATTTTTTCTTTTACTTCGCGTGCATCGATAACCGAAATTCTAACTCCTTTAACAAGGTAGGCTTGTTGACGAAGATGCTCTACAACTCTTTTGAATTCGTATTCTACTGTCTCAAAAATAGTATCATCAGCCTTGAAAGAAATAATTGTTCCGCTCTCTTTTGAAGCTCCAATCTTTTTAACTGCAGCTTTGCGCTTTCCGATGTTGTACTCTTGGATGTACTTGTCTCCATCTTTATGAACCTCTACATAAGCATGACTAGACAAAGCATTCACAACAGAAGCACCGACACCATGAAGTCCTCCGGATACTTTATAACCTGAATTTTCTCCACCGAACTTACCACCAGCATGAAGCGTTGTCATAATTGTCTCAAGTGCTGAAACTTTTGTTTGGCGATGTTTGTCGACAGGAATACCACGACCGTTATCAACCACACGAACATAACCATCTGGAAGTAGAGCGACCTCGATACGATCAGCAAAACCACCCATGGCTTCGTCACGAGAGTTGTCAAAAATCTCGGTAATAAGGTGATGTAGACCGTCAGGACCAGTTGTACCAATGTACATACCAGGACGCTTTCTAACTGGTTCAAGACCCTCTAGAACTGTGATTTCATCAGCTTGATATTTATGATTATCTTTAGATTTCGCCATATATAGGTGTATATTTTACCAAATTTAGCACAGTGCGACAACTGTTTTTTTATTGAAAATATAGTGTATTTTAGGTGTAGTTTGGATTAATTTAAATGCAAGAACAAAAATCAGAACTTGAACCTCCGGAACAAACTGGACCACCATTATCTATTTCACAGATTGCATAATCATTACTACTATACCAATCAAAATATTGGTATGTTGTAGAACCCTCTGATACGCCTGTTATATTCCCTAATTTATCTACACATATTGAATTAGGAAATAATTCAGGATTATTAGAATAAGCATAGCCAACACTAGTGTCCGGAATTGTACAATTAGTATCTAATATTGATTTGGATAAATTAAAACAACCAGGAGTAGAACAGATCTGATCTGAAACATCTAATGCTACTACTACCCAGTCATCACCAGGACTACCATAGTCATCACCAAAATATAAACAATCAGGATTTGATGGTGCCCAATCAGCATCAAAAATACAATCGTTTAGTGAGTATGCATCACCTGAATAATTAGCCACCTCAATCCACTCGTATGGGTATTCAATATTAAAATCATTAAATTGATCATAAGTACAGCTGCCCCACTCAGTACCCTCTGAATCAACAGTTCCGCAACTATTAGAATTAGTAGATGTTTCATCATTATTCAAAGCTGCAGCAAAGACAGCGTCTTCACCATCAGTTGTTGCAAGATAACTATACGATAAGCCACTAGGTGATGTTGGTACCTCTGGCATGTATTTAGGCACTAATTGTTCCATTACATCATTATATGCGGGTGTACCCTCTGCAACCATATTACCTGATGAGTAAGTTCCTGCTGTTGTTGGTACACTACCAAAATCTTGTCTGTATTGCTCAACTGCATTACGTACTTGTTGTACTTCAGTTTTCATATGAGCATCTTCTGCTTTTTGTCTTGATTCAGATACGCTAGCACTAACAATAGATGCCATTAAAGAGATTACTGCTGTTACCACTAGGCTTCTATTAGAGTGAAGGCTTTGTTTGTTTTCATGGGGTTATTATAGCAAATTAAATTATATATAAAAAGATTATCTAATCTCCCATCCTTTAGAATCGATCTCATAATTTATTGAATCCATTATTTTATTTACCTCATCATCAGTCAAAGTCTTTTCATACGATTGAAAGACCAATCGATAAGCAAAAGAAGTCTTATCTTCTTTTTGATATTCATCGAATAATCTAGGTTCTTTTACTAAAAGATTTCCAGCATTATTTTTTATTATATTAACCAAATCATCTGAAGATGTTTCACTGGGTAGCCAAACAGCGATATCACGTAAAACAAAAGGATACTGCGAAACATTTGTATAACTATTGTTTTTGATAGTGGGTGGTTCTGGATAACCTTCGTTTAAATTATTTTTTTCAAATAATTCTTTTATATCAACATTTTTATAAATTTCTTCTAAATCAATTTCAATAACTTCAGAATTTTCCAAATTGTCTTTTGTAGCAAAATTATTTCCAAAGACTTCATTTAATTTTTCAATTGCTACTTTCTTAAAAGTTGCAGCGCTTGGTTTTTTAATACCATTTTTATTAACTGAACCAATCCCTAGAATCATCTTCTCTGAATAGTCACCTTTTTCACCAGAGAAAACTTTTCCAATTTCAAAAATTTTAATATGATCTACACCCAGCCAGTCTGCATTTTTTTGGTTCATCTCAAGAGATTTTTGCATTCCGCTCACGAGACTTTTCCTTAAATATTTTTTATCTTCTGCGATAGGTTTTTCTGGCCTTAAATCACCTTCTTCAACAAACGAATAAGTGACGACTTCTGAAAAACCAATTTCAAGAAGTGTTTTTCTAACCAAAGCATTAACACCATACTCTGTATTTAATTTTGCTTCAAATTCAAAATCTGGAATTTCTTGATCCTCAATTTTGTCATAGCCATAAATCCTACCGACCTCCTCAATCAAGTCAGCTTGTAGCTTAAGGTCTAATCTTTCATCTGGAATTTCCACCTTAATCAAATCATCATCTACAACTTCATTACTAAAATATAATTTATTTAAAATATCTGAAACTTCATCAATAGATAATTCTGAACCAAGTAATTGGTTGGTTTTTGAAACTGACAAATCAATTACTTCTTTTTCAGTTGGGTTTGAATAAACATCAACAGATTCATATATTTCTGTCTCATCACCTGAGGCATATTTAATAATAAGCTCTGTTGCTCGTTCGATCGCCTTGATCGCTAGCTCTGAAGTGATTTCATTTTCAAATCTTTTTGATGAATCAGTTTTAATTCCAGTTTTATTTGAAGTTTTTCTTACCAACACCGGATCAAAATTTGCTGATTCTAAAATAATGTTTACTGTCTCTGAATTAACTTCTGCTTTCTTTCCCCCTTTAACACCAGCAATCGCTAGAGGATCTGAGTTACCGGCAATTAATGGGATACTAGCATCTAAATCGACTTCATTATTATCAAGAGTGATAATCTTCTCACCATCTTTTGCAAATCTTACATTAATATCTCCATCAAACTTATCAGTATCAAAAGCATGCATTGGCTGATTAAGTTCAAACATAACAATGTTAGTAATATCAACAATATTATTAATTGACCTTTGACCAATTGCTTCTAATTTTTCTTTTATCTCCTTCGGGCTTTCCCCTACTTTAACTCCCTTAATTTCTCTACCAATGTATCTTCTGCAAAAATCTTCTTTTACATTTATTTTAATTAAAGCTGGTTTCAATTCGTTGGGAATTTCAGTCTTAATTTCCTTAAGCTCAAGTCCTGTAATTGTAGATACTTCACGAGCCATACCATAGTGACAAAGTGCATCGTGAGCGCGGTTTGGTAGAACATCAATATCAATTAACCAATCTTTTGTGCCTGTAGATAATTCTTTTTCTTCTAATCCTTCAATTTCAAAAGAATGCACAGTTAACAAATCAACTAATTCCTGGGCATCTGGAACATCCCCTATCAAATATTCTTTTATCCAATTATATGAAAATACCATAATTAAAATTGATTAATCATCCTTAAATCTCCATCATAAAATTTTCTAACATCATCGATTCCGTATTTAAGCATTGCAACACGATCAAGTCCGATCCCAAAAGCAAAACCTGTATATTCATCAGGATCTAAACCGCAGTTTTTTAAAACATTTGGATGAACCATACCTGCGCCTAACATTTCAATCCAGTCGCCGTCCCCTTTTTTCATATCCAATTCAACACCAGGTTCAACGAATGGAAAAAAACCAGGACGAAGACGAGTCTCTACTCCTTCGCCATAAAATTTTTCAACAAAAGTATTTAAAGCCTTTTTAAGGTGTCCTAGGTTAATTCCCTTACCTACTACAAGTCCTTCAATTTGGTGAAATTGAACTTCGTGAGTTTTATCTGTTGCTTCATATCTATAAACTTTTCCAGGAGCCACAATTTTGAGCGGTGCTTGATTTTCCTTCATGTAGTGAATTTGAACTCCAGAAGTTTGAGTTCTCATAAGGTGCCCAGGAAAATCCTTAAGCCAAAAAGTATCTTGCATGTCACGAGCTGGATGATCCTTTGGAACATTTAAGTCATCAAAATTATGTTGTTCATCTTCTATCTCTGTTCCTGTTGCAACTTCAAAACCCATATCAGAAAATATTTTTACAATATCAGAAACAACCCTATTCAGAGGATGAATAGAACCCATATCAGTATTTTGTTTTTGGTCTTTTCCTGACATATTATTTAAATTCTCATTTCGTAAAACACTAAACCATCTTTTACGACAATTTGATCTCTTATACTTTTATTAAAATCTAAATCTGTACCAGTATAAATTGGCTGAATATTTCTATCTGATCTACCATCTGCTTCAATTGCATAAACCCCCTCTTCAACCATAACAACAAAAACATCAGATCGACCAGGCAAGAAATCAAACTTTAATATTTCATCTTGCCAATCAATAATAATTTCATTATCACAAACATCAATCTCAAAACAATAATAGAATGGAGGTTTTTCATCATCTATCCAAGTTAATTTAATATTCCCATTTTCAATCCAAGCCATCTGATCAGATGTAATAATAAGATTTTCTAAAGCACTAGGGTCATCTATCCCTAAATCAGTGAAGTATTGAGGAATAATCTCTTCAGTTGAAGTAGCTAATGGTTCTTCTCCTAGTGTTGGTATCTCACTACTAGAAACAATTGTTGAAGTAGAATAGACGTTGAGAACCTCCTCGCTAAAAGAATTAACTAACTCTTTATAAAGAGGGTTGGTTGGTATATATCCTTCAACAAGAAACTCTTCTGAAATTCCTTTACCGATAACAGAATCTTTATCAGGAGTAGTTGTCCCCACTTCACCAATCATAAAAGGGAAAATTTCTCTTTTCTCAATTTCAATTGGAAGCATTAAAACTTTAGATTCTGTAACTAATGATTCATAAACTGGCAAAGTTTTTCTCCAGTCATGTCTTCCTTCTTTTTGTACAACAATAGTATGAGTAGTGTCTGGCTTTAAATCCTGAACCAAAGTATTCCTTATAAAAAGCCCACTGTCTTTGAAGTACTCACCGTCTACGTATATTTCTACACCCGAAATCTCTGAACCAACGTAGATTCCCCCTGCCTTAACAAAAGTAAAAACATCTTCAACTTTCTCCCAATGATAACCAAATGAGTTAGCAAGCAAAATAGGAGCAAGGATAAGAAATATTATTCCTAATGCTATACCTGAACCTAATCTAGCTTTTTTTGAAAGTGGTTTCATAATTTATTTTCTGTGTTTAGGTGTTACCCAGAACTTTCCAACATAGCGACCTAACATAAGTCTTGTTTGTGAAAGTAATCCTGGTAGTGAACCGAATATAATAATTGTAAACGGAACTAGCCCCCATTGCAAAAACATAATAACCCAACGGAATTTTCTTCTCTTGTAATCCTGTGGCATTTTAGGAACCAAGGTTGTAGCAATGATTGCTGATAAAATTAGACCAGTCATAGCGACAGTCATAAGAGTCCTAGTAATAATAGGTAGATTATACGAAAGGATAGTTTGTCTAAAAGCTTCTCCACCGATTACTATTGGTAACCAACCTAAAATCATAATCATAATTGGGTTTGTTGTCAAAGACCAAAAACCTTCTAGCTGAACAATTGTATGTTGAATCTTTTTCTTTGTCTGAATTTTTTTGTTTTTGATAAAACCAAAAATCATGTATGGCAAGTTTTCAACTCCCCACATCCAACGTGCATGTTGTCTAAAAATATTTCTAAAAGTTTGAAAAGTAGTCGGAGCAAGATTAGCATCCATAGAAACCGGATATGAAATAGGAACGGCTTTATAGTTACCATCATTTGCCATAAATAAATTCCAGAAAATACGAGAGTCATCAGAAACCATATTTTTTTGCCAATAACCCACCTCATAAAGTGCCTTAAAAGGAATTGCATGAGAAGAAAAAGTTACAAGCTTTTCCGGTCTTTCTTGTTGAATCATTTGCCAGAATGAACTAGTAAGTGCAGCGACCCGGGAAACAGCGTGTGTTTGCCATAAGTTATTATTATAAAGTGGCACCGGTTGGAATGATGATTTTTGTGGATCTTCAACAGTCAGAAAATTCCAAGTTAAACATGCAAAATATTTAGGCCAAACAACGGTGTCTATATCGAAAGCTGAAACTAAAACATTTTTATAATCAATATTACGGAAATCTAATATTTTCTTACGAGCCTCTTCAGCTGCATGTGTAATATTTGGACCTTTACCCATAATCTCACCTGGAATACCTGAAGGATGAGTAGTAATTAAAAAGTCACCAAAAGTATCTCCGTATTTGCTTTTTAATTTATTCGCTAGATCTTGTGCTTCTTGTCCTGCTCTTTCTTCTGTCGCCAATACAATAAGAATTTTTTTCTTATTGTATTCAGACGCAATTAAAGCATCAATTGTGTTAGTAATCACTTCTTCCCCTTCATTATAAAACGGTAATAGAACTAAATGATAAATATCCTCATGCTTCAATTTTGAAAGCTGTTTAGACCAGTCTACTTTTATATTATGCTTCATTCGGCGCCAATTATGGAAATGGTGCATACTAAGATGAGCTGTTTTCAAAAGCCAGAATAAATCAAATATTATAATAAATATTGCCGCCCAGACAGGTTTTAGGAAGGATAAAACTACAACACCAATAAGAGTAGACCAAGCCAATAAACCTGGAATAATTTCTAGTATTCTATATAAAATTTTGTCCCAACCTGTTAAATCACGAGCATGTGCTACATGAAAGTAAGGTCTGTCTTTATAGTCCATTAATAGATAAAAGATTACCTTTTTTACAGCTTTATTTCAAGCAAAAAACCTAGGACAAATTCCTAGGTTTTCTAATGGAGCCACCTATCAGATTCGAACTGATGACCTACCGCTTACAAGGCGGTTGCTCTAGCCAACTGAGCTAAGGTGGCAATATTTTATTTTAAATCTTCTTTGTCTTTATTTTCACTAAATTTCTGCCAATGAATTGAAATTGAGCCTTTCTTATTATTTTCTGACTTCTTTTTCTTGGCTTTATCAAAATGAAAATCTATTTTCTTTGATACAACTTTCCAAAAATCATGAATCTTATGGAAAAATAATTCCGGAATCATCTTGAGTCTATCAGAAAGTCTGTTGAATAACTTAATATTTTTATCTAAAAAAGTCAAAACTTTTTTATCACAAGACAATCTTTTTTCATCAGAAATTAATTTTTTGTCATAAGATAACTCGTAAGAACGATATGAAATCATTCCAACAATAACAACTAATGAAATTATTATTAACCAAATTGATAAGGTCATACTACTATTGTAATATAGCGAATCTTGAAATTCTACCTACTTGAATTTTTTCACCAAATTTTTGAACACCTTCTTCAATCAATGTATTGATTGTTTTTTCAGTATCTTTAATATAAGCCTGCTTCAAAAGTGTCTTTTCACCAAAATATGATTCTAATTTACCTTCGATAATTTTTGTTTTTATTTCTTCTGGTTTTCCTTCTGCTTCTTCAGCGAAAATTTCTGTAGCTTTTGCTTTTATTTCTTCGTTGATTTCTTCACCAGTAATGTATTCTGGATCAGTAGCAGCAACTTGCATAGCGATTTCGCGTGCAAGCGCTATAAATTCTTCATTCTTTGAAACAAAGTCTGTTTCACAAAGAAGTTCAACCATAGAACCAACTGAACCACCAGCGTGGATATATGAGGACACAACTCCAGCTCCTAGATCTCTATCAGCCTTTTTAGATGCTGATTTTGCGCTAGCTTTACTCAAGATAACTTTAGCTTTATCCATATCTCCTTCTGCTTCTTCAAGAGCTTTTTTACATTGCATAATAGAAACACCAGTGATGTCTCTTAACTCTTTAATTTGTTCAGTTGAAATTCCCATAATAAAAAATTAAATTAATAAATTAAAATCGATACAAAGAATATTTTAGCACAAATTAAATAATTATTTAGCTTGAGTTAAACCTTCTTCGTACGCATCAGCAATTTCTTCTGCAAATAGTCTAATACTTTTAACAGAAGTATCGTTTGCTGGAATAGGATATTTTACTTTCTTCATGTCACAATCAGATGACATAAGACTGATAACAGGTATTTTATTTAAATCTGCCTCGTCGCGAGCAATACTTTCTTTGTCAGCATCAATAATGAAGATAGCTGCTGGTTTTCTATCCATAGTGACGATTCCACCAAAACGTTCTTCTAGTTTAGTAATATCACGGTCAATCATTAAACGTTCTTTTTTAGTATATTTTCCAAGTTCCCCTTTTTCCTTTTGAGAAGAAAGTTCTTGTAATTTTTTAACTCTTTTTCTAATTTCTTCAAAGTTAGTTATAGTTCCACCGATCCAACGACCTGCAACATATGGCATTTCGATTCTATCAGCTACATCTTTGATAATTCCTTGTGATTCTCTTTTACCTCCAACAAATAGTATTTGCTTTTTTTGTGAAGCAACTTTTGACACAAACTCTTTTGCTTCTTTTAGTTTTTCTTCAACTTTTTCCAAGTCAAAAATCTCTACATTGTTCTTTTTACCAAAGATAAATGGTAATGCAGATGGGTGTCTACGTGACTTAGCAAAACCAAAATGAGCTCCAGCTTGGAACATCTTGTCGATTAGGTTTGTTTTTGTATTTTCTTCTGTTTTCATGTAGCTCAGAGTCTAGCAAATAAGGGTTATTATGGCAAGTGTTTTACTTGGTTTCTTTCTCTTGTTCAAAGAAATCCTCAACGGCACTTAAAATATCATCCAATTCCCCTACCATTGTTGCTTCGATTGTGTGCCATGATTTTGAGATACGGTGATCAGTAATTCTGTTTTGAGGATAGTTATAAGTTCTAATTTTTTCTGATCTAGCGCCAGTTCCAACTTGATCTTTACGATTAGCATCATATTTTGCGTTCTCTTCTTCACGTCTCTTTTGTTCAAGTTTTGAAAGCAAAATAGACATAGCACGTTCGCGGTTCTTTTGTTGGCTTCGTTGTGCTGTTGAACGTACGTCGATGCCGGTAGGTATGTGAATCAAACGAACTGCTGTTTCAACCTTGTTAACATTTTGACCACCAGCTCCACCTGAACGTGAAAATTCAACCTCTAGTTCATCATCTTTGATTACAATATTAATCTTCTTACGAAGTGGCAAGATAGCAACTGACGCGGTTGAAGTGTGAATTCTTCCTTGTTTCTCTGTTGCAGGAACACGTTGAACACGATGGACCCCTGTTTCAAAACGAAGTGCTTTATAAACTCCTTTACCATGTATTTCAAAAGTAGCTTCTTTGTATCCACCAGCTTCACTAGTAGATTCAGAAACTTTACTAACTTGCCATCCTTTCTTTTCTGAATAGCGTGTATACATTTCTGCTAATTGATAAGCAAAAATTGAAGCTTCGTCACCACCTGCACCAGCGCGAACTTCTAAAATTATTTCATTAGGAAAATCATCCTCTGCTTTTTCTTCTTCGAGGATTTCATCCATCTGTTTCTTCATTTGATCGGCCTGATCCTGTAATTCTACAGATTCCTGTAAGGCCATTTCTTTCATACTAGGGTCTTCTTCTGTTTCCGACATCTTCAAAGAATCAGCTTTTCTATTTAAAAGCTGTTCGTATTGCTCTGCAAAAAAACGAGTTTTTTGATTGTCTTTGTAGTATTGAATATCCATTAGCTATTTGCCAGCTTGGGCTTGACGAGCTTTGAATTTTTCTACACGACCGGCAGTGTCGATAACACTTTCTTTACCAGTATAAAATGGATGTGAGGCACTAGAAATTTCCACGTGAACAACTGGATATTCTTTACCGTCTTCCCATTTTTCTGTTTCTTCTGATTTTGCAATAGAAGGAATTAGAAATTTTTCGCCTGATGTATTATCGACGTAAATAACTTTTCCATATCCTTCTGGATGTATATCTTTTCTCATTGAGAGTTAATTTAACAGATTAATTATTAAAAATCAACTAAATTTTTATTTTAATCAACATCACTCAAGAAATCTACTTGTTGTTGGATTTCGTCAGCGTGAACCATTACAGAGTTACCATAGAAAGAATTCTGTGGTAGTGACCAGTTAGAACCAGCATAATACTTCAAAGCTGCAGTTCTTTCGGCAGTCCAACCACCAGCTCCGGCACCTAAATCCTTAACGTAAAGTGAAGTAGCCATAATTGCATGCTCTGGATTCCATGGGTCCGGAGTCTTAACTCCGAGTGTACTAGCTAGACGAGATTCGTAAGATTGCCATGTTACAGGAATAAATTGTGAAGGACCCATAGCTCCTCCCCATCCGCCTTGCCAAGGACATGACAACGGAACATTGTTAGGATCTAAGCCAAGATCTTTTGTGATTCTTTCGAAAATAGTTTGGTCATCACGCCATGAACCATCGGTTGGACCAGGCATAATACTTGTCCACAACTTTTCTGCAGGTTGACCTGCCAAGTTACAAGTCCCAACATTCTTACCTAAGTTAGACTCTTGAGTAAGAATGGCTAGAATAAACGCAGCCCTAACTCCTGTAGCACGAGATGCTTTTTGTGCATACTCTAATGCTTCTCCAAAAGGAATACCGTCAGTATCACGCAACTGGAAAAGTGCAGTACGAATTCTAGCTGCCTCCGCTCTTTTTTGTTCTAAAATACTTTCATAAGTTGCTTCTGATTTCTTCGATAAACTTAGTAGTCCATCCTTCTCATTTTTCTTAACAGCAATAGTTCTCTTTTCAGCTTCGATTTCTTTTTTAACGTCTAGCTCATCATTTTGCTTTTGAGAAAGTTCCTGTGTCTCTTCCTCAGTCTCTGATTTAATTTCACGTATTTGATCAAATAAGTCCTCTAATTGCCTTTGAATTGAGTTGTATGAGTCTAAATCAGCAAAAAAGTCTGTTAGGCTTCTATTCGACAAAATAATCTCTGGTAAGGAAGTTTTATCAATTTCATTAGCTTGTTTAATTAACTCAGACAGTGCATCGCGACTACGTTCCATTTTTGCATTCAGTTCAGTAATTGTTTGTTTTTTAAGATCAATAGTTTGTTCTAACTCCTGTATTTCAATGTTTTTTTTCTGAATAGATAGTTCGGCGCTATAAATTTGATCTCCTAGAATATTTAAATCTCTTTGTATTGTTGCTGACTTACCTTTTTGCGTATCTAGAGAATTTTGAACTGCTGTCTGTTGTTCTTCTAATCTTTCCAATTCTTCTCGAAGTTGTTTCTCTCTTTTTTCCAATGCAGTTTCAGCAGAAGTAGAATTAGCGAAAACAAAAATAGTAGCAATCACGATTGCTAGAAATAAAATCCTTAACAAATTTCTTTTGAAAAAATTAATTGTGTAATTCATTGATTCGGTAATTATAACAAAAAAATCGATAGTTATGCTATCGACTTTTCTTTAGAGTTTAGTGTAAGTTTAGTTAGATTATTCTGATTTTCCTTCTCCTTTATCTCCTGCTTCATCTTCATCAGTTTTTTCTTTCTTACCTTTTTCTTCAACTTGAACTGCTTCTGGATCGAACTCTTCTACTGGTTCTTCCTCTTCTTCCTTAGGTGCCTGGATAAGAGCAACGACTGCTTCTTCATCTTCAATATTAAGTTCTACTCCTTCTGGAAGTTTTATATCTGAAACTTTAATTTGTGAATCAAAATCAACAAGTGATTCAACAGAAATTATAATTTCTTGTGGAAGATTTTTTGGCATAGCACTAATTGGAAGAACGTGCATAACTTTTACCAATGTACCACCAAGGTTCTTTTCTGCTGGTGAAGTTCCATCAAATTCAATTGGTACTTCAACTTCAACTTTCTTACCTTTTTCAATTACATAAAAGTCTACATGTAAAGTTTTCCCTGTTACAGCATGGACTTGTACATCATGAATCAAAACATCATGCTCTTCTGTACCGTCATTAAGTGTAATAATAGAAGATTCTCCAGCTTCATCATAAACTTTTAAGAAATCCTTTTCAGATATCTTAATTGAAGTGTTTTCTTGTTTAGGACCATAAAAGACAGCTGGAACCATTCCATTATCTCTTAGGTATTGATTTTCATTTTTTCCTTTACGGATTTCTGCTTTTATAGTTGTCATAGGCACAAAGTATACATTTTATTAAAAAAATATCAAGAATATATACTAGAATCCGAAGAATTGTGGATTTAAGTTACAAGATTGGTATTCAGTCTCCTTTAGAATTGCTGGTTCCATCCCATCATCATATACACATGATATTCTATAGCTAAAGCCAGGGTCTATATCTGTTGAGGTGGAAGTAGCGACACCACTTGTGAAAGTAACTGGGTCTAATATTGATGTACCTAAATTATTTTCTATTGCACAGGTTGTACTAGCTACATTTGAACTTGTAATTGTATAGTTGGCTGTACAATCGTCTGCAGAGTCTGCGACAATCCTAGGATCTAAATTAAAACCTGAGATAAATACCCCGTTAGTATTCTCAACATCACATTGTCTTTCAACCTCAACAGTATCAAGTGAGTAAGCGCTATCATTTCTACAAGTCCACAACCATTGATCCCCTGTATCAGTAACAGCTGTTGATGTACTATTTCCAGTAATACACAAATTAGTTGTTGGTTCTGTATCAGTTGGAGTACCTATTGCAGTACCACAGCCTAATGTCACACTAGCGCTACAATCTGAAGAAGTGGTTGCGTCGGCACATGACCATTCCCAATTCTTGGTAGTAGCATTTGCTGTTACACCTGAATCAGTTCCGACAGAACAGAGATTTGCAGTTGGTTTAGATAATTGAGTAGTTCCATGTGTTGTAGTGTCACAATTGTTTACCGATGAACAAGCTAGAGCACTAACAGTACTTGTTGCTAGTGACGTAGATGTTACACCTTCAGAATCAAAATATTCAACTGTATATGAATAAGAAGTACCTGGTGAAAAAGATCCTACAGAAAAATCATCTATATGTGAAGTGACATCTGGTGAAGTAGGTCCTTCTATTGTAGTTCCATCTCTTTTAACGTTGTAACCATCCTCCCCGACAATATCACCCCAAGCTATATCAATGGTTTGTGAGTCACATGCACCAGGATCTAAACTAGTAATAACTAAACATGATGAAGGAGCACTAGCGCTAGAAGTAGCAGAAGTTCCATTTCCACCAATATATGTAGGAGTTACAATATAAGTATAGGTTTGACCTCCAGTAAATCCTGAATCTGAAACATTTAAATCATCCTGATAAGAAGTTGAAGTTGCCGAAAGAGGACTTGCTAATGTTGTTGTAGCTGTAGATGAACCCTTTAGTCTCTCAACAACATAACCTTGTTGATCGCCACTAGCCTCATCCCAACTTAAATCAATCAAGCCAGACTCACAACTACCTGGTGTTGTTGTTAATGTAAACGGGTTACCTGGATCATTATTACACTGCAAAGAATCAGTTTCAGTTCCTCCACATGTACCACAAACATCTTTTTGTAAGGGGGCACTAGAAGTAGCAGAAGCTGAAGTACCATCACCACCAAGATAAACCGGAGTAACTGTATAAGTATATGTCTCTGTTCCGTCGAAGACAGGATCTGAAATACTCAAGTCATCAATATATGAAGTTGAAATAGCCGTAGTAGTTGCGGTAGTAAATGCAGTTGATCCACCAGTCCTATCAATTTTAAATTCTGTTTGCTCCCCAGCGGGATCGCTCCAAGATAAAGTTATTGTTGTTGCATCACATGTACCAGGTGTCGCTGTTATTACCCAGCTTGGATTACACTGAAGAGTATCTGTTTCAATAGGAGGAGTTGTACATTCACCACAAACATCTACTTCTGAGGTACCACCTACAACACCAGCACAGTCTGTAATACAAGATGAGCCGTCACCTCCACAAACTCCACACTGGTCATAGCCTGCAGGACAATCTACAGATCCAGGACCACATTGGTAATATCTAAAATCCTCCCAATTAGCTTCAGAATATGTTTCTGTAGCAGATATCTCATCGGGCTCAGGAGGATATACATGACCAGCCGTTACACCTATTGTCCAAACATAAAACTTAAATGGGTCTATATCAACATAGTATTCTGAATTACTAGAATCAAAGCCAGCAGCATCTTCATTAGAAAGATTATAAGTAACTGATATGGTTGCGTCTGTAATGACATCAAGACCATTACTATGAGAAGTAGAATACTGATGGGTCATATTCCATCCAGTATCAGTATTTTGTACAAATATTGGATATGCAAAACTATATTCCCAAAGGTCCTGATTATTATCCCAAGTAAGTGTTAAATTACCTGTATTACAGTCTAAATTATCAACCAGTCCCAGCCATGATGATCCTCCCCCACCATCAGAGTAACATTGACGAGCACTACAATAATCGCCACCACCAAGTGAAATGTCCCTTACATACTCACATGTGTATGCCTGATTACCACCACTATCAACATCTGGCGGACAATCAAGGTCTGAATCACACAGATTAAGTGTAGAATTTGTATCACATTGAGCATAAGTTGCTGCAGGCACGCCATGATCAGCAAAAACAGTATTATTTAAAGTTAAAAAAGATACGAAAACAACTATTGTTAAAAAAAGGTATTTTGAGATTTTTGTTTTCATATTTTTATAGAGCTAAAATTAGTTTTTAATTTGAATATTTATTTGGTCTTGAGTACTAACCACAGTTGCTGTATGTCCACCAGTTGTAAATTCATATATATTTTCACCTCTTGAAACTACATTTATTGTTTCCTCGGAATTACTACCATTTTCACTCAATACTATTTGAACATCCTCAGAAGTTCGGTTTTTAAAATTAATTCTTGATTCATTAGATATAACTATAGGTGGCACAAAACCATTATCTGTATAGATAACATTTATAAAATCATAAACCTTATTTTGTTCTTCTACTACAACCTCTTCTACAACTACTTCAGCTTTATTTCCTCCACTAAAAAAAAGAAGACCAACTACTGCCACAGCAATTACAACTATTATTGAACCTATTAACTTTATTTTATCATTTTTATTTTCCTCCATATTTATATTTTAAATTAACTTTTATGCTTTCACTCATTATACAACTATTAGTACTCCATATCTATTTCGTAATCCCCACTATCAGCTAACTGGTTTAGTTCAAGGCGTTTTTTGAATTCTGCACGTGCTTGTTCTGAATTTTCATCTTTCCCTTTCCAGACACGTAGTGCTGGTTGCTGAAGTGCGCGCGCATATGAAAATGCAATTTCAAATGGTAGAGGTTCTTTTTCTGCGATTGCATCTAGATGGGCTGTAGCTTCGACTGCAGTCTGACCACCTGATAAAAATACAACACCTCCAACTTCTTTTGGAACTGATTCTAGTAGCATTCTAATTGTTCCGTTTGCTACCTCATCAGCAGAAGCCTCATCTGAATTAGTGTTTCCATTTATAACCATTGATGTTTTTAAAATAACACCTGGAATATAAACACGATATTCATCCATCTTTTCAAAAACTTTTTTAACAACATATTTTGTGACTTTTTCTGACGTCTCTAGTGAATGCGGACCAGTTAGTAGAACTTCTGGTTCAACAATTGGCACAAGTCCTGCCTCTTGAACAATTCTCGCATATCTTCCAAGTGCATCTGCGTTTGCTTCAACAGCTTCTTCTGTAGGTAAACCTTTTGCTTCGTCAATTTTTATAACAGCACGCCATTTAGTAAAGCGAGCTCCATGTTTTGAATATTCTCTAGCGCGCTCTGGCAGATCATCTAAACCGATAGTTAGCCTCTCTTCTGGAAACCCTGGAAAATCTTTGGCCCCTAGATCAACTTTGATACCTGGAACAACTCCACTTTTTTCTAGTTTCTGAACAAAAGTATGTAGACCGCTGCAATCCTTTTGCCAAAATGTTTCGTCATACATAATTACACCGCTGACGTAATCTCCTAAACCATCCATACATAAAAATAGTTCGCGATATCTACGACGATTTTCTTCACCACCTTCTAGATTAATACTCTCTAGGCGTTTGTCGGCTGTTCCGTTAGATTCATCTGCTGCTAAAATTCCTTTACCTTTAGCTAATAATTTTTTTGCTGTCTCTTCTAAAAGATTTGTGTTTATTTCATTCATAAGTTTATTGTATCAAATTTAACGCATGTTAAAATAATTTTATTATGAATGATAAACAAATTGATTTTTTAGGTTATGGAGATGTTGTAATAGATACTTTTATTGAATTAATAGATGCTTGGATTGAAGACGATAATCCAGAAAAGAAACAGGAACTTTGTATGCACTTTGGCGACAAAATTCCTTATAAGAAAGAAGTTAATGTAAAAGCTACTGGTAATGCGCCTAATGCTGTTAACGCTGCTACTAAACTTGGCCTAAAGACTGAGCTTGTTACAAATATTGGTGACGATGAAAATGGTAAAGACATTGTTAAGTCACTAGAGGAAAAAGGTATAAGTACAGATCATATAACTACTCATGAAGGAAAAGATTCTAATCACAACTACATCCTTCGCTATAAAGCAGAAAGAACAATTTTAGTTCATCATGTTGAATATGATTATAAACTTCCTGAATTTGAAGTTGGACCAAAATGGATATACCTTAGTTCCCTTGCTCATAACTCATTAGAACACCACCACGAACTAGCTGGTTTTCTAAAAGAACATCCTGAGACTAAATTAGCTTTCCAACCTGGAACTTTTCAAATGAAATTAGGTTATGAAAAATTGCGCGATCTGTATGAAGTATCTGAACTATTTTTCTGTAATAAAGAAGAGGCACAAAGAATTTTAGAAACCAAAGAGGATGATATAAAAAATCTTCTTAAAGAGATGTCTGGACTTGGACCAAAGATTGTTGTTATAACTGATGGACCACGTGGTGCTTTTGTATATGACACAAGAGAAGATTCAGATACTAGTGGAGAAACATGGCATGGACCAATGTATCCAGACCCTGGACCACCCGTTGATAGAACTGGAGCTGGTGACTCTTTCTCAAGTACTTTTACCTCTGCGCTCGTTATGGGTAAATCTATTAAAGAAGCATTGATGATGGGGCCAATAAATTCTATGAGTGTTGTCCAACATATCGGAGCACAAGCAGGTCATCTGACTCTTCCTGAGATTGAAAAATATCTTGAAGATGCACCAGAGGATTACAAACCGGAAAAAATTTAGTAGAATATTCGAAAATTTATTAGTATTTTAATTTAATTCAGTATTATAAAAGTATGGGAATCGGAACGATAATGTATTACCTTTTGTGGCCAGTAGTAATAATCATATTACTAACTTTTTGGCTATTTAAATATACTTCCCTATTAATGGAAGTCGGGGTTGAGTTTACTCGTGGCTTGCATGACGACATAAAGAGTTTTTAAAAGTAATCCACAGTTGACCGGCATTGGCATATTTGTTATCTTTTGTCTTCCAAATATGCACATTATCCTAAAAATAACATTCTGGTTCGTCAAAAAATTCCCAAAATTTGGTGCACTACTATCGCTACTATCTCTTTTAATACCATTAACCTTAACTCTATTATTTGGCTTTAAAGAAACAATACTAATGTGGACAATCTACACAGAGATAATTATTGTTTCTCTATCTATTTTATTCGGCTCAATAAATTTTATTTTTGAAAGTATATTTTATAAAAGAAAACGCAGAATTAAAAAAGAAAGTAACACTAAAAATAAATACCAAAGTTTTAAATTTACAATGTTTTAAAACCTGACTAACTTTATTGCTTTAAATGATTATAAACATTAAAATATAATTAATGACAGGTGTCGAATTTAACGAAGAAAACGAGTTCTATATAAGAGCACAAAAACTACACGCGAGGACAGAAGATCCTTCAATGGTTAGATTTTTGGTAAAGTATAAAATTGTCAGTAGTAGAACTAGTGCCTTCGTTATTTTATTTTTGATTATCATCACCTCTTTTGCTGCTACTTGGTACCTATTGAACGGCAGGGGTATTGATGACAACTATGTTGTCGGACCAGATGGTACAATATATGATATTGAAGAATACATAAGATTAGTCGACCAAGGAAACGATCCCCTTTCACCTCAAAATATTAGAGCTAATAATATAGAGAGCGAATAAATTTAAATATGAAAAAATTGCAGACAACAACTAAAAGAGGTTTCACATTAATAGAGCTTTTAGTCGTTGTCGCCATTATTGGTTTGTTGGCTTCTATTGTTTTGGTAAGTTTAGAGGATGCTAGAACTAAGGCGAGAAATAGTGCGAAGATTCAGATGGTTCAACAGTACGTAAATGCCATTGAATTGTATAGGAGTAGTAATGAGACTTATCCGCAATATGGAAGTAATAGTAGTTTAATTAATTCAGATAACTATGCTTGTTTAGGTTATGGAAACAGTGAACCGTGCTTTGGAAGTTATGACATGGCCGGCGATACAAGTTTAAATACAAACATAGCTACTAATTTTGGTGGTGATAATATACCAAAGAGTGAAAATTCTGTAGACACTGGAATTCTTGGCGATGTAAAAGGAATAGTATATGGATGTGACACATCAGAATGTAAAAATTTTACAATTAGATGGTATCTAGAAGGGCTTAACCAAAACTGTGGTGGCACCGAAATTCAGAGGGTAGTATCTCCAAATGTTAATGGTGCAACATATTGTTTATATAAAAGCGCAAATGAATATGAAACATAAAAAAATCGCTACCAATTTCCATTGGTAGCGATGAATAAAATAATTTAATTTATTAACGACGTCTCTGTGTAAACACAAAGATTATCGAAATTAAACCAAATAATAATGTAGCTGATGCTGGCTCTGGAACAGCTCCATAAAATTTGAAGCTAGAGTTATGCAATAAAGCACCACCATCTGGACTTGTATAACTAAAATCACCAGACAAAGACCATGTATCTCCAAAATCGGATACAATAAGACCCTTTAAATTAGGTCCTGTAGTAATAAGATCAGGCAATACAACAACTTCAATACCGGAACTAAATGTCATATTTGTTAATTCCATACCTTGAAAAGAAATACCTACATCATTATCGTTACCAACAAAGATTTGGTTAATATCATTCAATGGTTCATAAACCAACGGGGCTGGCATTTCGACACCTCCAACATTAAAAGTTAAGTTGCCTGACGCATCGTATGAAAGTGTAAAGCTATACACTTCATTAACAACCCAATTAGGAAAGACATCATAGAAACTTTCAGCGATGAAATTACCTTCACCAACCTCTACATTAGCATTCTGATTTTGACCAAACTCAGAGATCTCCGCATGAAATGAACGATATGTTCCAATCGTTTCACCACTGGGGATAGCAAAGAATGATGATTCGTCCGTGATAATAGGCGACACTATAACAGCTGAAAGCGCATTCACAAAGAACACGCTGAGTAATAAAGCAATAAGCTTGTTTTTCATAATTAATTTCCTCCAATTGAGGGTTTAGGCGTGATCCATGTAGCAAGTGCGCTACAATTTAAAAGATCATTTGTCATTATTATACTCACATTTTTTTAAAAAAGTCAAGCTATACAACATTTTTATAAGATGTAAAGAATTAGTTTTATATTAAAATAAAACCACCTATTTCTAGATGGTTTGGATGTTTAGATCTAAATAGACTACGGTCCGCAATATTCGTACCTTGGTTTATTAGAACTGAACTGATTAGTGACTCTTTCATTAAAATTGTCTAGTTCCCTAACCCAGATACACTTATCACCAAGTCCAGGCTTATAATACAGGGCTTGGTACAAGACATAAATTTCTGAAGTATCGGGGCTTATGACTAAACAAATAACTTTATAGATTCTTTGACTCTTTCGATGAAGATAAGAACCTGGGATTATTTCATGAAAATGTTCGTAGACAAACAAAACATCTTCAATAGAACCTCCTTTAAAGTCCCTTCTATGAATTACATTAAACTTTTTTTCATGATTATCGTGGTATCGAGCAATGGTTGGGTTTTCCAGTATGACAGTTTTTTCTTTCTTTGCGACAGGTGCAGACAGTGCAGACATATTATTTAGTTTTTATGTTTTATATTAGATTAGAAAGTTCGAGAAATGAACGTTCCACAAAAATAATAACACTCTGTATTTAAATGACAAATTTACTACGCCTGCGGGAATGTAACAATGAAATGTGTACCAACTCCTTTGATAGATTCGACAGATACTTTTCCACCCATCAATTCAATGATTCTCTTGGTAATCCAAAGTCCGAGACCTGTTCCCCTGATCTCTTGTGTCTCTTCGTTTTTGATACGATGGAACTTTTTAAATAATCCTTTTTGCTCTTCGGCACTCATTCCTATACCACTATCACTTACCCTCAATACAAAATTTCCTTTAACAATAGAGGTTCTAACATTAACATCACCTTCCTTTGTATATTTAATTGCGTTACCGACTAGATTAACTATAACCTGACGAAACTTGTCAGCATCAGCAAGAATCGTAATATCATTTTCAATCTCATTAACGTATTCCAATTTTAATCCTTTATCTTCTGCGACTTTCATGAATCCAGTAATATTTTCCTTTACATGTTCTACTGGATTAAGCTTCTCAGTATTCATATCTAGACGACCTTGATCTAAGCGAGAAACATCCAGCATGTCATTAACCAAATTATCTAGTTGTTTAGCAGAAGCTTCGATTCTATCTGCACTTTTCTTTTGCATCTCATTCATCTCCCCTGACTCAGAAAGGCTCTCGGTATAACCACGAATAACAGTTAGCGGAGTCCTAAGTTCATGTGACGCCATAGAGATGAAATCATCCTTCATTTGGTCAGCCTCTTTGATTTTTCTATACAAAGTACTGTAGTCAATAATTTTAGAGTGACGGAAGAATAGGAACATTATCAGAATAACTATTACAATAAAAATATATACACTATTTTGTATACTATTACTGATAGCAATATCTGCATCTGAAAGGGATTGTGTAGTTAAAACTGCACCAACAACCGCACCTGTTTCATCTTTAATTGATCTCACTGTTTGAAATGCTCTATCACCAGAATAGTTAATTTCTAAAGTGTAGGATGAGTTATTATCTATTTTTGAAATTCCATAAATGAATGAATTTTCATCATCATATCCACCAATATCACTTTTATTTAGAGAAGCGATAACTTCTGGATTACCGTTGTTATCAAATTCAACAACTTTAAATTCACGAATAGTTGAATTACTAATAGCTATTTTATTAATCTTTGTATTAAGCTCTCTTAGTCCTGAATCTTCTTCAAAATAGTCAGTTGCAAATTCAACAAATGAACTTTGCAGAGCACCTATTCTGACGTTAACTAATCTTTCTTGTGCGTCTTGCGCTATACCTATAAAACGACTAGCTACAAAACCAAAGGCAAAAACAATTAGTATCGCAATAATAATTGTGTACCAGAGGTGAGGATTGTTTTTAATCCTCTGCACACTTTTTCTAACAGATGGGAAATAATTAGTCATTTAAAACTATTATTTTATGTTGTTATCTTCTTGTTTAGTAGTTTCGCTTGATTCGCTCGTCATATTTGATTCTGGTTCAGGTGTAACATTGTCATTTTCATCACCTAGATTACCAACTGTTTCTAATTTATCTTCTGGACGACTACCACTAATAATTAGAGTAGCGATAACTGCCAACAACAGAATAGTTACTATAATAAGTATAAAGTTTTCTTGAATGAAATCATTTTCTGTTGGACTTGTTTCATTAATTCCAAATATACCTAGTGCTGCGGCCTCTGCTGATTGAGTCAATGGGAAACTCTCTGATCTGGCAACCAATCTACCTGAGTTATCAACTGTAGCAACATAAACATCATGCTCTCCATTTTCAAGTTCCTCATCAAGAGTATAAGTCCACTTACCTCTTTCATCTGTTTTAACTGTAACAATTGTAGGAGTAGAATAAATATAAACAGTCACATATGAGTTTGGTAAACCAGCCCCTTTAAGACGTAGTCTTCTTTCTTGTGTATCATCGTCAGTAACCAATTCAACTTCTTCAACTTTATGTATTTTTGATATATGAGAAGTAGTATCATTTCTAGGGTCACTATATCTAATTGGTTCACTAGATGTACTTGTTGGGTTAATTCCTCTTTCTACTTTTTCTGAATCGGTAAGTTCACCGTCAACTGTTTTTGCATTATTTGGATCAGTATTGTAAACGTATTTTTCATCATAATCAGATAGTCCGTCATCGTCAGAGTCCACCAACATCAAGTTAGCCTCTGATTCTACAAGAATAGAAGTATTTTGTTCTGTTAAATTATCATATGAATCAATTAACTCTTTTATAGAGTCTATGTTATTAGAAATATCTAGCTCTACCCCACTAAATTCCTCTAGTGAACTTTTAATACTCTCAAGTGACTCAATTATTCTATCCTCTAAATCATCTAGTACATCACCATCTAACCTTAGATCTAATAAAGTATTTTCAATATCTTTATGAATTTGATTTCTAGTATTGTCTACTACTCTTTGTAATTCAAAAGCTTGAATATCAATTTGTGCTCTAATAGTTAAAATTGATTTATCGATAGTATTTTTGATTTCCTCTCTCAAATCAGATTCCAGACTTTTACTACTTTCACTTATATCACTTATATTATCTGAAACTAGTCTAAACCTATTGAAGGTTTCTTCATCCACTTGATCTACCTCATCTACCTCATCTACTTCTGTTCTAATTTGGAATCTCTGTTCAGCGCCATCAGAATCTACTCTAGCTTCTTCCTTTATTTCAATTTCTGTAGTGCCATCATCAGTTTTTATATCAGTTCTTACCTCATATTCTCCATCGACAATATCAGTCTCAGTTTTTACTACTTTATCCTCAGTCCTAATCTCTTCTTTAACTTCAACACTGCCATCAGATTTTTCTTTGAGTTCAAATCTAGTTTCATCTCCCGTCTCTGTATCTGTAGTTGTAATTCTTACTTCTCCATCTTTGATTTCTTCTTCAGTAATCAAATTAGTGTCACTCTCTAGTGTTGTATCTGTACTTAGAGAATCCTGAGCCCAGATATAACCAGGTATAAAAACAAAGGCTACAATTAGGATTTTTATTGATGTATTTAAATTTTTCATAATATTTTTTTGGTAAGATTAATAATTATTTTCTTTTGATAACTTCTTTGACTGATTTTTCTATTGCTGTCTCGTCCACTTCAAAGTGTTCGTATAATTCAAAACCGTTTCCGGACTCTCCATATATATCTTTCACGCCAACAAATTCCTGTGGAGTTGGTTGGTTTTTAGAAAGAACTTCTGACACCGCACTACCTAACCCGCCTGCAATCTGGTGTTCTTCGACTGTCACAATTGCGCCGGATTCCTTTGCTAATTCTATTATAGCCTTTTCATCCAAAGGTTTAATTGTATGAATGTTAATAACTTTTACAGATAGTCCGTCATCCTCTAATTTTTGAGCCGCTTTTAAGGCCTGATAAGTTATTACACCAGTTGCAATAATACCTACATCCACCTTTTCAGTGTCCTTAGCTTCAAACAAAGTGACTGCTTTACCAATTTCAAAAGGAGTATCACTAGTGGTTATTTGTGGTGTTTTTTCACGAGAAAGACGCAGATAAGTTGGGTCTGATGTTTCGGACATTGCCATAGTCGCTTTGTATGCTTCTTGATAATCACATGGAGATATCACAACCATATTTGGCAGGACACGAGTAATAGCAATATCCTCTAGTGCCTGGTGTGTTCCACCATCAGGACCAGTTAAAAGACCTGAATGTGAGCCAATTATTTTTACTGGTTGATCGTTATAACAAATTGTAGTTCTAATTTGTTCCCAGTTTCTACCTGGTGAAAATACAGCGTAGCTAGCTGCAAAAGGGATTTTCCCTTGATGTGCTAGACCTGATGCAACACTAACCATGTTTTGTTCAGAAATTCCTACTTCAAAAAATCTTTCGGGAAAAGCTTGTGCAAATTTATGAGTTCTAACTGACTCGGAAAGATCTGCGGTCAGAGCAACGATATTTTCATTTTCCTCCCCTGCTTTTGCTAAAGCGTCACCAAAACCATTTCTAGTTGGTGTTTTATCAAAACCTTCACTTGCGCCAAAGTCTTCTTTAAATAAATCTGTATTTAATTTTAAATCTTTGTTAATCATATTAATCTAATTGTTCACATTTAATTTTACCTCCTAGGGTTCTCAAGTTTTTTAAAGCGTCTTCTGCTTCTTCTTTGCTTGGTGCCTTACCGTGCCATTCTGGTAATCTTTCAAATTCACTTACTCCCTTTCCTGGAACAGTATTCACGATTATCACCGAAGGCTTGTCAAAGATTGTTTGTGCCTGACCAATTGCGTCATCTATCATTTCAAAATTATGACCGTCTATCTCTTGAACGTGCCAATTAAAACTTTCAAATTTTTCAGAAAGATCATTCAAAGGCATAACATCTTCTGTGTATCCATCAATTTGAATATTATTTCTATCAACTATTACAATCAGATTGTGAAGTTTATATTTTGCACCCATCAAGATAGCTTCCCAGTTTTGACCTTCTTGTAATTCCCCATCTCCAACACAACAATATATAAATCTATCAGATGTTTTTCCGGCTCCATTTAAACGAGTAGAAAGTGCCATACCAATTCCTTGTGATATTCCTGAACCAAGTGGACCTGAACTAGTTTCTATTCCTGGAAGAGTTCCTCTATGTGGGTGACCTTGTAGTCGACTCCCTAATTTTCGAAGTGTCATCAATTCCTCTACTGGAAAATATTCAGCATGAGCTAGTGTTGCATATAAACCTGGACAGATGTGACCGTTAGATAAAATAAATAAATCACGATCATCCCAGTCAGGATTTTTTGGGTCCTGTTTCATTCCATGAAAGTATAAGTAGGTAAAGATATCAGTCATTCCTAGTGATCCAGCCGTATGACCAGAGCCAGCTTCGGTCAAAGACTCTATAATAGACTGACGAATTTCATTCGCCTTTTCTCGTAGTTCCTGAACTTTTTTATCTGAAATGTTACCCATAACTAATACTAATTATACCAAAGAATTAGCCATCTTTCTAAGATTTTCTATAGCTCTTTTAGTATTTTCTGCTTTGAAGATAGTTGAGCCAGATGAAAGTCTAGTTGTTCCTGCAGAAACCAAATCACGAGCAGTATTAAATGAAACACCTCCATCAACTGAAATTGGTAAATCTGGTTTTTTAGAACGAAGATCTGCAATTCTTTCTAATACCTTTGGTTCAAATTCCTGACCTTGGAAACCAATTTTATTAATACCCATAAATTGAACTGATTCGGCAATCTCCAAATACTTTTCTAATTCTGAATCGGGAGTTTTAGGGACCAGAGCAAAAGCCACCTTTATACCTAGTCCTCTAATTTTTAATATTTCATCATAATCTTCATCCTTTAATGCTTCTATATGGAAAATAACACGTCCAACACCTGCTGATATCCAATTATTCGCTTCTTCTATTTGATTTTCAACCATTAAGTCAACTTCAAAATCTAATTCTTCCCAATGAGGAATACCTTTCTCTTGATTAACTAAATTTTTCCAATCCTGATCTGACTCAGAATTATATGGCCAACTAGTAGAAGGTACGAATTTACCATCCATCACATCTAATTGGACAGTTTCAATAAATTCAGCAACTCTATCAATCTTTTCAACAAAATCCTCATATGATTCCGGCATTACTGTCGGAATTATTTCAATTTTTTCATCTGTTTTGTTATTTTGGTCTTCTGTCATAATTATTTAAATTAAAATCCCATTTGATCTAACTTTTTAATACGTCTAAGATGTCTCTCCTCTCCTGAGAAATCTGTTTCCAGCCAAAGGTCGACTGCTTCCTTCGCCTCTTCTTCAGATAAAAATCTGGAACCAAGAGATAAAACGTTTGCATCATTATGTTGTCTGGCTGTAATTATTTCTTCTGGAACTTCTCGTCCGTCAGCTGGTTGATATTGACCATTGAAAACAACTGCTCTGATTCCTTTTACACGATTAGCAGCAATTGCCTCTCCTTGACCTGACCCACCAATAACTATTCCTTTTGAATCAGTATCTAGCGCAACATTCTGTGCAACTGGAAATATAAAATCTGGATAGTCATCATGTTCATCATATTCATCTGCTCCATGATCAATTACTTCGTACCCTTTCCTTTCCAAGAAAAGCTTCAAAATTTCTTTTAATTCATAACCCGCATGGTCGGTTCCTATATGTATTGTTGTCGTATTCATAATTATTAATTATAGCATCATTATCGGTCCAGAAAAATATTTGATTTTAAGCATTAATAATATAGAATTAACAAATGTTAAAAAAAATAAACCCCGTAATTTTATTACTATTATCAATTTTTATTATAATTGCAGGACTATTCCTCACAACACAAGAAGGCGATGATCAGATCTCTATTAGCGACATTAAGTCTGAACAACAAATAGATTTCTTTTATAGTGAGACTTGCCCTCATTGTAGTGATCAGAAAGAATTTCATATAGATCTATTAGAAAGATACCCTGATCTAGTCATAAATTCTTATAGGATTGGTGACAGAAATACAGGACCAATACTAGAAGATTTTGCTAAAAAATATGGTGCTGAAAAATATATGGGTCTTGTGCCCCTATCTTTTATTGGTGAATCTTTTATTGTCGGATTTGATAGTGCAGAGACGACTGGTAAGGTTATCGAATCAGCATTAATTAAAAGTAGCCCTGGATTATTAGCAGAAGCAGAATCTTGTGATGAAGGAGAGGGCGTTATATGTGAAGTAGACCTAGGGCAGGGTTTGTCAGCAACAAGCTCAAATTCTGTTGTAGAGGATCAGAGCTATACAGTATTAAAACAATCTAGCAACTTATCTGCTTTTGGTATTAAACCTGAAAATCTACCCCTACCTGTCTTATCTATAGTTCTTGGTTTCTTTGATGGATTTAATGTATGTTCTTTGGGGGCTTTAATGCTTATCCTTAGTCTTGTTCTTACATTCAAATCAAGAAAAAAAGTTATATTATTCGGTGGTTTATTTATCCTAATAACAGGTATTACTTATGCTGCTCTAATATTTATATGGTTCTCATTATTTAATTTCTTAGCACCCTTTGTCACAGGTCTTGAAATAATAATTGGAGGTATTGGTTTGATTGGTGGTTCTCTATTCTTGCGACAGTACTTCCGTTTCAAAAAATATGGACCTACTTGTGAAATGTCAGATTCTAAATTAATAAATAATGCTGTAAAAAAATTACAGGATGTGTTCAAGAATCAAAAGAATATCTGGATAACAGCACTTGCTGTAGTTGGTTTTTCATTCATTGTTACAGTCATTGAATTCCCTTGTTCTGCAGTTATACCAGTTGCCTTTGCCGCTATCCTATCTGATTTTGGTGTCGGTATAGCAGGACAAGCATTCTACTTACTATTATTTATGATTTTCTATCTATTGGATGAAATAGTTATATTTTTGATTGGTGTCTTTACACTAAGAATTTGGATGGGTGGACAAAATATGACAACTAAATTAGTTCTTATCCAAGCATTGGTATTTATAGCAATAGGATTATTCTATATTGGTAGATTAATAGTTTAAGTAATAAATAAAAAACACCTTATCGAAAATCTTTGCAGGACTTCATTTAAAATATAACTGAGTCCGAAACTAATTTGAGAGAAGGTGTTTTTTATTTGCCTATTAAATTTGTAAATACTTCTTTTAAGACTTGTGGGTTTGCTGAACCGCGAGTTTCTTTCATTCCTTGTCCAATCAAAAATTGTAGAGCAGCTTCCTTACCATTTTTAAAATCTACAACCACAGATTCATTTTCAGAAATAATCTTATTAGCAATTTCCTCTAGAGCTCCAGTATCACTTTGTTGCATTAAACCTTTTTCTTCTGCGATTACTCGTGTCTCTCCCCCCTCTTTCATTAAAATAGCTAAAATATCCTTAGCACCACGTGATGAAATTTCATTACCTGAAATCATTTTAACAAGCTCAATAAACTGTTTTCTATCTAAGTAATCTATAGAAATATTTTCATCTTCTTTCATTATTGAAACAACGTCTGATGATAAGTAGTTTGCTACTAAAGTAATTTGTTTTTGATCAGTAACCTCGACAGCAATCTCATCAAAACATTTACCAAAATCCATATTCCTAACCAAGAAATCAATCTGATTTTCAGCTAGGCCTACTTCTGATAATTTTCGTCTTTTTTGATTTGGTAATTCTGGAAGTTCTGATTTAATTTTTTCTGCATCAAATTCAGGAATCTCTGATATTTTTAATTTTGGTAAATCTGGTTCTGGGAAATAACGGTAGTCGTCCGATGACTCTTTTTTTCTTTGAGAAAAAGTCTTTCCTTTTGCTTCATCCCATCCACGAGTCTCTTGGACAATTTCCTCTCCGCGACCTTCATCCATTAATTTAGTCATTCTTTTAATTTCAAATTCAATAGCCTTTTCTACAATTTTAAAAGAGTTAAGGTTTTTAACTTCTACCTTTGTTCCGAACTCCTTGGCATCCTCTTTAGCAATAGAAATATTAGCTTCTACACGCATTTCCCCTTTTTCCATGTTTGCATCTGACACACCAAGATAACGAAGCAGTAGTTGGAGTTCGCGACCAAAATCTCCTGCTTGTTTAGCACTGTGAATTACAGGCTCTGTTACAAGCTCCATAAGTGGTACCCCAGCACGATTATAATTAACCAAAGAGTAATCTCCCTTATCATGAATAGATGTACCTGTATCCTCTTCTAGGTGAATTCTAGTTATTTCAACATCGCCAATTTTTCCACCAGAAATTAACGGATATTTATATTGAGAAATTTGATAACCTTTTGGAATATCTGGATAAAAATAATTCTTTCTATCCCATTCAGTAAAATCAGCAATGTTTGCATCGATAGAATGACCAACCATTAAAACTTTTTTAATCGCTTCTTTATTTAAAGTAGGAAGTGTTCCGGGGTGTCCTAGACAAATTGGACAGGTATTAGCGTTTGGCTTTTCCTCATCAGGATTATTAGGAGAATCACAAAACATTTTTGTTTTGGTTTTAAGTTCAGCATGAACTTCTAATCCAATTGTTGGTACATATTTAGTAGCTGTTTTTGTTTCTGACATGAGTATGATAATAACTTATTTCCTATTGGAAATAAAGCCTAGAATGCAGATGAAATATTGTAGATAGGAATCAAAACTGATGCCAACAAGAAACCAACACCAACAGCAAGTAGGACGATCATTATAGGCTCAATCATACCAACAAGTGTATCAACAGCGTTAGTAACTTCACGACGGTAGAACTTGGCAAGTGTTCCTAGAATTTCACCAACATTACCTGTTTCTTCACCAACACGAACTAGTTGAATCAAAATTCCAGGGAATTCAGGGTGTCTAGCGAAAGAATCAGACAGCGAACTACCACCTTTAACTTGTTCAATTACATCATCAATTGCGTTACGATATATCTCATTATCAACAACATCTTTTGTAAGCTCTAGCGCTCTAACCATAGGAATACCACTACTAAGCATTGTATTTAAGTTGTCTGAAAGTTGTGAAAGATATAACTTCTCATAAAGGTTACCTACATACGGTACAGAAATTTTTAATCTATCATATGCCTCTTTCCCTTTTCCTTTATTACCATATCTAAAGAAAACAAAAATAGCGACAATTAGAATACCTAGAAAATAAAGCCCATAATTAACCAAGAAATCAGATAATCCTATAACAAATCTTGTATAAATTGGTATCTCTTGTCCGGCCTCTATTAGGATAGCGCTTATTTTCGGTATAACCATAGTAAGCATAAGTGCCATAACAGTGATAAAAGTGAAGACAATGAAAGCGGGATAAATTAAAGCGTTTTTAGCTTTAGACTGAACTTCATATGTCCTATCTAAGTGATCCGCTAGGAAATCAAATGTCTCATCTAGACGACCAGTCTCTTCACCAGACTTGACCATACTAACGTAAAAATTAGAAAATATTTTTGGATATTTTTCCATGGCAGCAGAAATTGAACTACCTGCTTGTAAATCTTCTGCAATACCATTAAGGGCTCTAGCTAATTTAGGATTTTCATTTTCAGCTCCCAATAATCTAAATATCCTCAAAGCGGATACTTGCGCACCAAAAAGAGTAGCTAATTGTCTGGACATGATTACTATATCCTTCATACTAACTCTTTCTAGCCAAGTAATATTTGCATCAAAAATACTACCGGATTTTTCTGCATCTTTAATATCAGAAATTACAAAGCCTCTTTTTTGAAGAGAATTAATAGCAACGTTCTCAGAAATTGCGCTAATTGTTCCTTCTTTTTGATTACCGTCTTTATCTAGTGCTTGATATATAAATGTTGCCATAATGTAAAATAATTAAATCATCTTTTTTAAAACCTCAGGTCTGAATGAATGCAATATCGCATTTTCTGCAGTTATTTCTCCTTTCGTGACTAAATCAGAAAGTGTTCTATTCATATCAATCATACCTAGTTCTGAACTTGTTTCAATAACGTTATCTATTTCGTGAGTTCTCTTTTCTCTAATAAGATTAGAAACAGCGTTATTATTTATAAGAAGTTCGTAAGCTGGAACTTGTCCACCAGAAATTCTAGGAATAAGTCTTTGTGAGAATATCCCTATTAATGAGCTAGCTAACTGCATCCTAATTTGATCTTGTTGATTTGCTGGGAATATATCAATTATACGATCAACAGTTTGAGAAGCATTATTTGTATGAAGTGTTGAAAATACTAGGTGACCAGTTTCAGCGGCAGTAACAGCGGCAGAGATTGTTTCCCTATTTCTCATCTCACCTACCAGAATAACATCAACATCTTGTCTGAAAGTACCATTTAAGCCGTCCTCGAATGTTGGAGTATCTATCTTAACTTCTCTTTGATCAATAATTGAATTTTTTTGATCGTAAACATATTCAACAGGATCTTCAATTGTGATAATATGCTCGGTTCTTTCTCTGTTAATCTTTTCAATCATAGAGGCAAGGGTTGTTGTTTTACCTTGACCAACTGGACCAACAACCAAAAAGAAGCCTTGCTTTTTATTAGCAAATTCCTTTAAAACTTGAGGCAAATTTAATTCATCAATAGATTTAATATCTCTTGGAATTAAACGCAGAACAATACCGAATGCACCTCTTTGAACAAAAGCATTACCTCTAAAGCGGGCTTGCTCCTTGAATGAATGAGAGAAATCGACTTGTTGTTTTTCATTAAAAATTTTAACTAAATCTTCATTTATCATTTCTCTTAAAAATGAAACAATATCGTCCTTAGTAAAGACCTCATATTTTTCTAGGCCTACCAGATCTCCACTTATTCTAATAATAGGCTTTCTACCTTCTGATAGGTGAAGGTCAGAACCATTTTGATTAATAGTCTCTAAGAGTAATTCTTCTAATGTTTCTTTTGCGCTCATAAATTATTTTTTCTTATTATAAATTTCTTCTATTTTTTCAAGAACTTCTGAAGGAGTATGTAGTGCCTTAACAATGTAGCCGTCAATCCCAATATCTTTTACCTTATCATAATCACTAGCTTTACCTTGATTCGTTAGAACAACATTCACACTACTACTAAGTAGATTTTTTTCTTTCAGGAATTTAAATAAATCAACACCATTCATTTTTGGCATTATTAAATCAAATATAAGAATATCTGGCACAAAACCATTTTCTAATTTCTCTATACAAGCATTTGCACTTAGTGCTGTTGTGACTTCGTAACCCGAAGCTTTAAATTTTGTTGAATAAATATCTAGCAAGAAACTATCATCATCAACAATCATCATTTTTTTTATATTTGAATTCTCTTCCATACTTTTAATATTATAACAAAGATTTATAAATTATTTACTTCTTCCCAAGGAATAACTTTATTGATTGCCTTAATAATTGCATCTTCTTTCATTGTTAGCATACCTTTTGCACGAGCTGCATCATAGACTGCAGATTCAACGGGGTTATGGAGAATAACATCTTCAATATCTCTATCCATTTTATACATTTCAACTACAGCAATACGACCTTTTGTACCAGAAGGACAATCTTCTGTCGCCTTTATTTTAAGAACCTCATCACCTTGCGGAATTTTATCTCTATATTCTTCTGGAAGGTCTTCAAATTGTTTATCAAACATTTCTTTAATGCTTCCCTCTATTTTCATTGGTTCACCTGAACCCTCACAAATTCTTCTAACAAGCCTTTGGGCCACACCCAAAACAAGAGTGGGTGGAATAAGATATGGATCAACACCCATATCAATTAGACGCGGAATAATACCAGAAGCTGTATTGGTGTGAATTGTTGATAATACAAGGTGACCAGTCAAAGAGGCCTGGATTGCTAGTTTAGCTGTCTCACCATCACGGATCTCACCAACCATAATAACGTCGGGGTCCTGACGAAGAGTTGTTCTAAGTCCATTAGCAAATGTGTACCCAATTTCAGGAAAAACTTGAGACTGGTTAACTCCTTCCATTCCATACTCAACAGGATCCTCAAGTGATAAAACATTCTTTTTAGATGAATCAATTTCTTTCAATACAGAATAAAGAGTTGTAGATTTACCAGAACCTGTAGGACCAGATATAAGAATCAAACCATATGGTCTTTTTATCGCATCTTTTAGAAACTCAACATTCCTTTCACTAAGACCAATATCATCGATTGATTTAACACCTCTTTTTTGGTCAAGAATTCTCATCACGATCTTTTCTCCGTAATATGATGGAAATGTAGAAACACGAAAGTCGATTTTTCGGCCTTCAATTTTTGCAGAAAAACGACCGTCCTGTGGTTTTCTTTTTTCATCAAGTTTCATTCTTGAAAGAATTTTAATTCTAGCTACAACAGCGCTATGTACACCAATAGGAAGAACAAGGCTGGTATTCATAACCCCATCAACACGAAAACGAACTCTAACTTGCGCTTTTAGTGGTTCCACATGGACGTCGGATGCAAGACCTTCAACAGCATATCTCAAAATAGTAGCAACAATCTTTGTTACAGGAGCATCTTCAATAATTCTAGTACCCTCTTCTTCAGCACCTTCCGCTTTTTTTGTTTCCAAAACATCATCTTCAGTGAATGCAGTATCTAGTTCACCAAGTGCTTTTTTAACTTCACTACCAATTCCCTTATAAAGTTCCAGAGTCTTTTTAAAATCTTTTTCTGATATTACAAAAATTTTAAATGATATATCATTTTTAGAAGCTATAAAATTAAGTGCGTCCCTGGCCTGAAGATTACTAGGGTCAACCATACCAACCTCCAAAAAACCTTCTTCCATAGCAAGTGGCACTATTCTATAGTGCCCAGCAGATTCCTCTGGAATGTATTTCAAAATATCAGAAGATACATTTGTATTAGAAAGATCTCTTATTGGTACACCATAAAAATCTGACTTAGCTTTTACAATTTCACCTATCTCAATCTTTCTTTCTTCTAATTTTTCCTCTAATGAGGAACCTGAATCAACGACATCTTTTTTGATATCAGCGGCTGACTTTTTATCTAAGATTCCTTTTTCAACTAAAAAGTCTATAAATGTCATATTTATTGTTCGTTATTAACTTGTACTTCTGGTTCAGTATCTTCTGATTCTACATTTTCATTATCAGAATTTTCACCATCACTTAATTCTAATTGAATATCAACACCTGTAATTGTTCCTTCCAATGGCGCAAATGGGTTTTCACGTTCTTTTTCTTGATCATTAATAGGTCTACTATCGTCTCTAAGTCTTAAATAAAGTGGATCATTAAAAACAGACTTATCAACTTTAATAGATTGAACCCTGTTTAAGGTGTCTATAATTTCCTGACCTACTGTATCAACTTCAGTTGGACCACTCTTTTGTAAAAGTGCTTGGTCTGTTTGTGGTTTTAGGAAAATTGTATATAAAACAAAGCTTAAAATTACTACTAGAACAAATATTATTATTTTTCGGTATTTTTTTAACATATTTATCTTAACCAATAAGTGTCTAATGAGACATTATAATTATAAAATACTCCATCTCCAGCTGACACTGAGAAGCTTTTAATATCAACTAATCTCAATGTGGTTTCAAATTTATTCATCAACTGTTTAAACAGGTCATATCTTGTAGATAGACCGAATGAGACTCCTATTGTTCCGTACTCACCCGAACCTCTCTCAGAAATCTTTGCACCCTCAGATGTTTTTTGTTGAACACTGACGCCAGAAAGAGAAACATGGTCGGCGATATTATTCATATCTATAATCAATCGTACATTATCAACAGTATCAGGAAGCACTTTTTGAAGTTTATCTCTATCTTGTTGACCAATACTAGTATATTTTTCTCTTAGTTCGTCATTTTCTTTTCTTAATCTATTAGCAAAATCTATCAACTCATTATTTTCTGATATTTTTTCTTTAACAGTTTGGACTTCTTTATACACAGGATCAATAAATACATAGAAAACCGCTACTGAAATCGCTATAAAAATAAATGGCATTAAACTTTTCATGATTATTGTTCTTGGTTATTTATATTATTTCTACCACTGGCCATAAAACCACCTGTTAGATTGTCATAATTCTGAATACTGCTAGTTTGTTGTGAATTATCCCCTTCTTGATTTGTTTCATTATTATTTCCTGCTACATCTGAATCATTTTTGTAACGAACAACATCGATATCCATTTTTCCACTAAAACTAAAACTTACAATTCCTTGTTCATTTTGTTGAAGACCAGAAAAAATAACATCTCTTATTCCCGCCTTTCCGTATTCATCTGATTGTAAAACGATTGATTCATATCCAACAGCTATACCAGAACCAGACAAAGTAACATCATTTCCACTTAAGCTATAGCTTAAGTTATTAAATTTAACAGCCTTGTAAGTGTGCTTTTCAAGAACTGCAAATAATTGAGTTGGAGCAAGATGATTATCTAATAATTTTCTAACAGTACTAATTCTAGAATCTAACCTAATTACTTCATCCAAAAAAGCTTGATCAATAGATTTGGCTTCTTCCTCAATTCTAGCTACTTGTTGCTGCACATCACTTTCAAGTTTAATTTTATATAGATAAGTACCAACAGCAATTACAACAATTGTAATAAAAATAACGAATGTAACTAGAGTAAAAAGGTCAGAACCTTTTCTTTTTAATTTTCCACCAGAAGAAACAGTAGTAACTGGTTTCTTTGGAATAAATGAAGTTGTGAATTTTTGCTCTGCCATACTTTTAATAAATTATACTATAAAAATATTCGATATGAAAACATAGTTATTCAAGTTCTTGTAATTTCCTTAGTGCAATACCGATTGCAACAGTAAAACTAAGACCTGTTTCCTTTAATACTCCCATCAAAAATGCTGGAACTTCAACCTTCCCAAATGGATTACCCATAACGACTTCCACTCCCAATCTTTTTTGTGCTAATGCATCCAACCCATTCAGTAGCGACCCACCACCAACAAAAATAGCTCTTGGGACATTCTTGCTGTATTTTTTTTGAAAGTTAACAAGCGTACTATTGGTATCAGATAAGATTGGATTCATAACACTCTCAATAGCAATTTTAATTTTTTCATCTTGGTCACTTTTATTCTTACCAAAATTTCTTTTTAGCTTTTCTGCATAATCAAATGAAATACCTAATGAAGCAGATATGTTTCTAGTTATATCTTGAGAACCTCTTGAAAGTAAATGAGAGTCTCTAACTACGCCTCTTTCTGTTACGTAAATTTTTGTAGCTCCAGCTCCAATATCAACAATCATAACCGGCATGTTATATGCAGTATCCAAAACCGCTCTTGCAGTTGAGAACATTTCAACTTCAAAAAATGATGTATCTATTTTTGAAGATGTGACTATTTGATTATATGAAGATAGGATATCGTTGTGAATAGCGACCACCATAGCTTCTACAAATTTTTTATCCTCATTTTTATCTGGGGTTGGGACAATAAACCAATCAAGTGCAACTTCTGATATAGGTACAGGAATATATTTTCTAGCTTCGATTGGAACCATTTGCTCTAATTGTTTGTCTTTTAGATCTGGCATTCTAAAGGTAGAGACCATGCTAGATCTCATTGGAATAGCTACAGCACTTTGATTTGTTGTAACGTTTGACTCATTAATAAGATCTGTTAGTGCTTCGGTAACCTTATCAACTTGTAGCTTAGTAGCTTGCCCAATGTTTTTTTGAGCATATGGACCCAGAGCAATCTCTCCATAAGTTTGCAATACTGCTCTACCACCTTTATTTTTTATTTGAACTATTTTTATAGAAGAAGCACCTATATCAATCCCCAAGACACTTTTGTTTTTGTCCCCTCCTGAAAAAATACTAAAAATCTTATTAAGAAAATTTCCCATAATATTCATTACAATTATAACATAGGTTTTAATGAAATATCTTAGAAAAATAATGTTATCAACAGTTGATCTAATTAATTCATTTTTTTTACTATTACTAGAGACATTTTTCCCAAGAGATTTTGACCATAAAGAACTAGAAGAGAGAATTGTAAAAGAAATAGAAGACCTTAAGTATAAAAAATATTCAAGCTGCAATTACTTCTTAAATTATAAAGATGAATTAGTCAGAAATGCTATTTGGGAGATGAAGTTCAAAAATAATCGTCACATTTCAAAAATTTTTGCTCAGTTGGTTTGTGTTTTTTTAAAAGATAAAGATGATTTTATTTTAATACCGATTCCTATTCACAAGAAAAGAAGGGCCGAAAGAGGTTTTAACCAATGTGAATGGATTTGCGAGGATATAATTAAAATACTAAAAGAAGTTAATTATCAACCAAAAATTTTGATAAGAAATAAATACACTGAAAAACAATCCTGGAGTACCGACAAGGAAGCGCGCCTGGAAAAATTAAAGGGGTGTTTCGTCGTCAATGAAAAATTGAAAGATATAATTATCGGAAAGAAAATTGTTTTAATAGATGATGTGGTAACAACAGGTTCAACAATAAAGGAAGCGCGCCGGACTCTGATCGAGTCCGGCGCTTCCCTAGTCATCTTGGTCGTAATTGCACATTAATTATTTTCTTCTGATTCTTTTTTATTTTTTTCAACTTCTTCTTGAACTTCTGCGTCTGTCATTTCATCATCTTTATTTTTTTTATTTTTACCCCACTTACTAAAGCTGAAGATATACAGAATCTCTAAAATACCCAGAGTGTTTACAACAAGTAATGCGATGAACCATGGCTTTGAACCTTTTCTTGCCGCAATCCAAAGTGCCCAACCTTTCCAGACAGCTATCCATAATATTCCTACTAATGCGAAAACTGATACGAAACCTCCAAGTCCTGCTATTCCTAATGCTCCTAATTCTAATTCCATAAATTTGTGTTAAATGATAATTATGTTTAATATACTAGGTATTCTAATATATTAGAATTTTTTGGGAGGCAATTCCTAAAATAGAATGGAGAGTTGGCTGAGTGGTCGAAAGCGCCTCACTGCTAACGAGGTAGGGCCTAAAAGCTCTCATGGGTTCGAATCCCATACTCTCCGCAGTAAGAAAAAAGTATCGGAGTGATCTTAATTCCAATAATACCTAATTTATTTAATTATTTTTTTGGTTAAACTGCCAAAATATCCTGTTGATTTTATATCGTTATCATTTTGGTAATTTTGCAAAGCTTTTTCTGTACAATCACCAAAATACCCAGACAATGGACACAAGTTCAAGTTATTATTATGAGGATAATAATCTTTACTCATTAAATATTTTTGCAAAGCTAAAACATCGACACCACGATCTCCATTTTGTAAGTCACGATCCCAATCGTAATTTTCTAAATCTTCGAAAAAATTGTTAGTTATTTTATCCTTATCATTTAAATAATTAGTAATCCCGTAATATGTTTGCTTGGCTAGTTCTGATATAAAAATAGGGCCAGTTTCATAATCAGTAAATTGTGACTCGTATATATACCCGTATTCTATTAGAAGAGAAATAGGTTCAACTGTGTTATAAGCTCCAATAGCAATATATTCTTGGTCTTCTGTTATATATTTTTCTTGCTTCAAGCTACTTTCCGGAAGAAAAACTGCTAATTGATCCTTAATTTTTTCGGCCAAATCATAACTAGCTTCAGCATTTGAGTATTGCCCTTCTGGAACATATATAGCAAAACCGTTATGTTTACCAACTTTTCCAACCCTGCCTGGATAATCATTAAAATGAATATGCATGACAATGTCAAAATCTTTATCATTAACATATTTATTTATACCGTAGAGAGTTTGTACAACCTCAGGTAGAGCCTCTCTACCGTGAGTATTAAAATAACTTTCAATTTTACCTTCTTCTATTAAATCCCTCATAATTGTTTTTTGAGAATTAACAAATTCTAATATTTCATCTTTATTATTTTTAAGATATTTTTCAAAATCACTATCATACCCCTTCTGATCTCTAATAATAGAAACATCAATACCCTTTTCTTCTTCAAGTAATTTTTTTAATTTTAAGCCTAAATCTAAGTTTATTTCTGATTCTTTAATATTACCAACCATTGCCCCGGAATTATCATTATCGTGGCCAGGAACTATCATAATATTAATATTATTTTCCTTTGCTCTTCTTCTGCTTTTAGTATTGGCTACTTCATCATATCTACTCACTAATTCGACACTATCAACACTTTTACTAAAAAAGACTGTAGCTAATAAAGAGCTAGTATTTTCTTGAACAAGATTATTTAAATTAAAAGCTAAGTAAAAAACAGCTGATAATACAAAGGTTACTAGAATCGATTTTTTTATTTGCATGTTCATTTAAGTGAATTAATTTTATCATAAATTAAATGGTCCGAACATGCTATATTTAAAATATGAAAACAGCAATAATAATTAAGGGTAACCCAAAATTTATTGAAGGTAACCAGATTGCAGAAAAATTCTACAATGACTTAAAGTTGTTCCTGGAAGAGCTTGGTTATAAAACTTCTTTTGACTCTGGTGAGCCATACACAACACCAAAAGGCGCTGATATTTGGATTGGTCATTCAAGAGGTTGTGACAGGTTACGTTTTGCATCAACAGAAACAGCTACCATTTATTTAGGTACTAAAGATGGAATAAA
>Ga0306869_1000071_pt1 | contig 60450 bp, 78 predicted proteins | sample AntRauTorckE6833_FD_190421 | JGI IMG/M metagenome (GOLD analysis project Ga0306869, IMG submission 190421) | Saline lake microbial communities from Rauer Islands, Antarctica - Metagenome Torckler E6 #833 (v2) (version 2) | ecosystem: Environmental > Aquatic > Non-marine Saline and Alkaline >... | reverse complement strand
ATGCAGCAAAGTTTGTAGTGTCGCTGCTACGAGTTAGAGGTATATTGCTTCGCATTCTCCCACTATTATTGGAATATCTACGAGTGGTATTGACTTCATTTGATAATAACAGAGACCCGCCATAACTATTACCACCGTCGTCGTTGAATTGATTGGTATTGTAAGCGAGACTGTTAATTCCAACAAGATTATTATGCATAGCTCCAAAGAACATCTGACCAGCAAGTAATGGTTGCCCTACTACTTCTGGTAAATACTTAGTTGGTGAATCTTTAATAATTCCGTAGTAAGTATTTGTGTCCTTTGATGATCCCCCACTACTTACATCAGCTTGGCCTGATACGAATGATTTGTTATTATCTGTTATAGAATTAGTATAACTTATAAAAAAACCTATTGCTATATGTTCCCAATCACCACCAAATACAAATTTCTTTTGATAAGCGTAATTGGGTTGTATGATCAAACTATTATCAACGCCATCTTGAACGGATGCATCAATTGTCTTTGTATAAATTATTCCACCTTCAGCCATATTAATTATTTATAATTGTGGTGAGTTTTCACAAATTTATTAATTCGCCATGCGATAACCCATCTTCAAAATCCTCAACATAATTAAATAAACCCACATTAAAAAATTCCCCACCAATTTCGTCATTTGTTCTAGTTTCAAAATCCTCAACATAATTAAATAAACCCACATTAAAAAATTCCCCACCAATTTCGTCATTTGTTCTAGTTTCAAAATTTTCAAGAATTGCAAATGGCCCCGTTAAGAACAAATTGCCATAATATTCACAATCGTCCTCGAAGTCTGTATCAACTAAATCACATATACCAAATTCTGGTTCTGGTTCAACATATTCAGTTTCAACATATGGTGAAAATTTATATCTTTTTTGACCAATATATTTATTCACATTTACAATATCATTTCTCATTTGGCGATCCGCTAATACACGCTTTTTAATAATAGATGATCGAATATCTCTATTATTGTCTAAAATGCGCCTTCTCTTTGATAAATTCATATTAGTTATTTTATAATATTGTCAACCTCAACAGTAATGTATGTAGGAGTGCCACCATCCATTCGACCCTCTAGTTTTATTTTGGTTTCGCAACCATCTGAAGTTAAATTATTGGCTGATAGTTGAAAGCTACTCCCTCCTTCCAACAACCAATAATTTGGATCATACTGCCCCAAAATACTAACATCTTCGGCTATTAACACATCGTTTTTATACGCTTTTATCCAAGCATTATCATCTTTTGAATCACGATCATGTGTAATTGTAAATATAATACTTTCAATATCTGGTTTGATAAGGAACTCAATATACCCATATCTGGATCCCGTCGTAATTGGCACTATATGCCAACTATCAATATATAGTATATCATCCTCCGCTACACCTGTAAATACTGCTTCAGTTCTCCAAGTTTCTCCAATCCAACTAGTATTACCAAAGTCAAATTGGGTCGTGCATGGTTGTTCAACATATTCAGTTTCAATATCAGTTTCAACATATGGTGAAAATTTTTCACGCTTTTTATTTAAAATTTCTTTTTCAAAATTATAAATTAATTGATCTTTTTCAGCTTGGGTATTTAAAATAGTGTTAATTGATCTATCAGAATTTATACTATCTATCAATTTGCGCTTACTATCAACTAATACGGTCTGTTTAAAATTTGGTCTGTTTAAACGACCTAATTGCCTAGAGAGTGCGCGTTTAGCATTTCTATTACTTGATAATCCCATATTAAATGTTTATAGAGTCAGCCGTTTTTGTCAAATAAAAAACCCACATTACTATGGGTTTTGTTAAATATATGACTTAAAAGTTATATAAGTTCTTGGAAGTTAGCATCTTGGCGAGTTGCGATGAAGTCAACCAAAATAAATTCGGCTGTTTTGGTTGGTTTTATATAGATATCGATTTTCATTTGATTTTGTTCTAGAACCTCATCAGTATTATTTTTTTCATTACATAATAAGTAATAATCACGAATACCATCATTATTCTTAACACCCTCAAATAGTGGATTAAGGACATTAACGACTTGGTTACGAGTAAACAAAGTATTTGGCTCGAATACAAAATACTTAACGGTTCTCAGTGTTGCCTTTTCAAGATACAAGAAAACACGTCTCACATTAATTCTATCGAACGCACTCGGTTTTGCCATAAGAGTCTTTTGACCCCATGTAACAAAACCATCCGTAGGACTAAACATAATGGGGTTAACACTGATCTTATATAGTTGATCACGCTCTTTTTGTTTAGGGTATATAGCAATATCGTTGATGTTACCATTAATACCTCTTGTAAGACCAGCAGGGGCATCCCATACATTATCCATGTTAGCCATCAATGAAGCTGCGAAACCTGAGTATGGAACCCACGTTTGGCGATTTGATACACCATCATAAACCTTAACCCAATTACCATATGTTGCTGCATAGCTACTGTTAGCTGTTGCAAACTGATTGCGCAAAGGCCAATAGATAAATTTACTAAATGTCTTGGCAATACGAACACCATCAAGTTCATATGTTTGCTTTGTTACAATTGAATTTTCCCCACTGATGAAGATTTGACGAATTGGGTCTGCAATAAACATACAATCTTTTCTTGCCTTTGAACAAAATTGCTCAAATGCACCAAAGATTGTATTATAATTATCCTGTGTTGTTTTAAGAGATGAATCGCCAGATTGGTCTATCATTGCACTAAGTGAAGGCCATGATACACGATCATCATACGTTTCAGATGATAACTCATGTGTTGAACAAAAAATTGTCCCAAGTCCACCCTCGACAAGTAAATCAAGCTCAAATAAATCTGGATTTTCAACAAGATCAAGAACTCGTTCAATTTTTGAAGGAAGTGCGCCGATTGTTTTATCAGCACCACGGGTATTTTGAAAAACACCAAGTGGGAATGCTTCATTTGCATATTCTGCCACTGGAGCAGATAAATGTGGCGACAATGTAGTTGATTGATCATCTAGAACACGAAGTGATACCTTTGGTAGTGAGTCACCAGTAACGTTCAAGGAAAATACATCTTGAAGGTATGGATTAACAAAGAACCGTAAGTTATTACTTTGATTATCAACAGTTTCTAAGAAGATACTTTGATTTGATCCACCAGTTGGGTTTTGTAATTCACGATCTGGATCAAACGAACCAATGTATGATTCAGTAATAGCATATGATAATGCAATTGCAGAATTTGTAAATGGTGTCTTACGAAGCTTAATAATCCCCACGGTAAGAATATCATCAAATTCGGGAATGCCAATATTGAAAGATGGAATATTTTCCATAACCTCCGAAAGTGAACCTCCTTTAGATGTGTCAGCGGAAAGAGCAAAATCAAGACGAGACTCAGGGATTGTTATATAATCATCACCCGATTCAGAATTATTAATACTATTAATACTAGTAACATCAGTATATTTAGAATTTGGATCAGTATTACGATTATCAGAAATAGCGAGGTAATTACCTTCATATGTTTCATTTATAGTCCCCTTAGATGTATTTAATACAATTAGTCCAGCGCGACCCATTCCATTCTTACCGTCACTTAACGATGTATAATCAACGTCACCATCTTCTTCACCAAAAATATCAGACCAGTCAAGTTCACCGTTGATAAGACCCTCATACGCTTTGCGACTAAGTTCAACGTGATATGGTTTTGTTAAATAATATGCACTAATATTTTCTGACCCTGAGCTTAATCCTTCAGCCGATAAATCTGCATATGAAGTGGAGCCATCATCTGGTAGAACTGGATACACAAGTGCACTGTATTTATCTTCTGAAAAGATACTACCACCGCTAGCACCATAAGGCAGACGAGAGAAGTAAATGTTAGCAGGAGAATCAAACAATGCCTTAACAGTATGGTAACTGTAACGCTCTGCTGGTGTAGTTGGTTTACCGTAAACGCTTTCATATTCTGATAGAGATGTAACTTGCAGAACTTCATCTGTTGGGCCTTGGCCAGCAAATCCCATTGCAAGAACACCCACACCAAGCGGTGCATTTACGCGCAGAGATACATCTACTTCATTGATTTGGACACCTGGAGATGCAATATATTGTTGAGTCATAATTTATAAATAATTCCGTTTGTTTTAATTATTTATAATTTCTAAGGTGAATTTTTAAATCAATGTAGCCGTGAAGAATGTAAATGCAAACTCAAATTGAGATTCTAATTCATCTGGATTTTGATCAGAATATTCTGGGGACGTTAAAGATACAGGAAACGCTCCCTCATAATCAAACCTAATTATTTGATTACCATATTCGTCAAGCCCATATACAGTAAAATTGGCAGTATAATCTTTCATTGCTTCCCATGCTTCATATCTACCTAATTCATTTACGTTATATCTTGACTCCTTCTCGTTATTTAGAATATCTAACCAATAATATACTGTCCACCAGTTACGATATAAGTTATCAATTTTAAATTTTACAAAAATATTTTCATATTGATTTCTTGAATGTGACGATATTTTTAGATGCTGCCCCGCATATGGTTGTGCAATGTCTGGAACTACAATGTTAGGAATTGGCGAACCTGTAATAGAAAATTGAAGTGAATCAAAATCTATTTTATAATTACTTCGCTCTGTTGACTTATGGCCACGTAGTGCTTCAGGTAGAGAAAGTATCATTGTATACTTATCAGCTCTACTCTTATTGAGAATAGACTGGTTTAGTGAATACTGTTTAGGTATGAATAAATCTTTATTTCCGTTCATATTAATTATTTATGAATAATTAGGGGCTGGGTGATAACTTGCCCAACCACTATCAGCATCTTGCGTAGGCGTTAACCAACCAGCATCGATAATATTATCCATTTCTGAATCGTCACCCCATCCACCATCACCCATAAACACGGAATCTATACCATAATTATTTTCTTCGCTTCCAAATAGATAGTTCATATCTTTTCTACCAAATGCTTCATACATGGCTTGAATTAAGATTGGTTTTTTATTATCATCCCACCTTACAACATTGAAATATTGATTCACTACCATTTCATGCACACATACTAATGCCCACATCATTGCGTCAACTCTATCGTCAAAATATGAATCACTTTTTTTACCCCATTTACCGCTACCTTTGGACACAAATGTATTCAATTCTTTAAGATAATCTTCATCGTGTAAAACAACTCTACGATGGTCTTTTAAAAGGTAAAACATATTCTCAACACCATGATATTTTGTATTTGTAGATGATGTAACGCCCTTTAAGTGAGAATAATCGCGATTACCTTGCTTTGTTGCAAAGTTCACAAGGTTGGGATAATTATATTCCTTGTCGAGAGTATTAATAACAATACCCCCACCAGTATTATTACGCTCAACTGCAAGTGGCGGTTTGCCCCAATGGGTCATTACTTCATTAACACGCCTTGCAAACTCATATGGCCCAATATCTGTGCAATGATATGTAGCAACTTGTTCGATGCGTGTAAGCTCAGTTATATCAAATACACAAACCGTTGAGGCACATTTTCCAACGCCTTCTCCAATATCAACACCCGCACAATACATACGATCTTTAATATTAGGCTGTTCAAAAATCTTATATGCTCCATCGTCATGCTCTATTCTTGGTTTTCTACAAGATTTTTGTAACTCATTATATAACTCTTGTGAAATATTTGAACCACCCGATTCAAGAAATTTACATTCATATTCTTGTTGGAATTGTTCATCGCCAAGTGTCATCCGCTCCTGATCTGCCCACTCTTTGGTTTTTCCAGGCACATTAGACCAAGGAACCTCTAATCTGCCCCAACCAGACCCTTTTTCTTTGGACACTTCCCATAATTTATGAAATAAATTTCCAACCCCATTTGGAGTTGATGCGATCAGCACCTTTGCATTATCAGAACTAGAAATAGTTGGGTAAACAGCAGACCAAAATTCCTTCATAATATTAGGTTCTATAAATGCCTGTTCATCAATAAGTAAACATTGCTTAGATAAAAAACCGTTAGCATAATATGTATGATTATCTTTGATTTCTAGGAATTCGTATACGGGTTTTGTATTATTGACCTTAATTATGTCTATAATAACTATGCCATTATAAATCGTATCACCGATTTTTAAATCTTTGGCAAATGTATATTTGTTATCGTCCACCATTAACTTATGTTTAGGTGTGCATATTAAGGAATTTTTATAAGTATGAATTATCAACTTATTATAATTTTTTCCCTTAATAACCCCTTTAAAGTCTTTAAACCCATCTTGGGTTAAGACCTCAAACCTATTATTTTTAAAAATAGAGTAATCTACAACATCTGCCATATTATTATTTAGCTTTCGGCCTACCTTTTAGCCACCTATTTCAAGAATTGGTATTTATTCACTAACTAAAAACATATTCATGTCTTCACCATCAGACTCTAATATATTATATAAATTCTCCATATTGATATCAAATATATCACCTGTATGTTTATCGCGTATAGTAACTACAGTTGATCCGTCAACACAATTACATGTTTTACCACGAATACTATCAGCACTTGTTGCACTAATTTGAATTTTACTTTTACTTTGAAATAAAATTTCTTCTTTATTCCACCCACCTCTTGCAACTTCAGCCTTTAACCAATTTGGTAAACCTTCATACGCAGTCTTAATACGCTCAAGAATTTCTTTAGCGGTTTTTTCTTTATTGGCAACAATGATTACACTCTGATATTCACAGAAAGTTACAAGCCATAGGGCATAAATTGTCATTAGGGTGGTGTTTGATGTAACAATCCCACTTTTTCCACACATAAATACAGCATCTGTAGAGTCTACAGTTATACATCTTACAGGGACACTATTAACGGGTTCTATATTTCTGATATATACATAATTGCCTTTCTTCAAATTAGTAATTTTTTGTTTTTTAATTTTTCTAAGTATTTTAAAAACATCAAATTTAGATTTAAAATGTAACCTATATATATCCTTCCTCTGTTTACCTTTATGAAAGTTTTCATTTACTATATCTTTTACATTATATTTTATACCTAACGTCATTAATAATTCCCTAACGTCATTAATAATGGCCTTATTTGTATTATAAAACGTATTCATAGTATTAGTTATAGAACCGTCTGTATCCATTATACCCTGAAGTAATAACTTTCTATCATCTATAGATGATCTAAGGTATTTTTGGGGTATATGTTTATTTTTAAAAATATTTAAATCTCTAATGGCCTTTCTCATGGTGATATCTTTATTGGGTATATTACCAATAAAACTAATGATCATATGTCCCTTATCTGCCATATCATGTGTAGTGTAATTAATATCTTCAATATACCCCAACTCACCTAATATACTTTTTTGAATTTCGATATCTTGATACCCTACACATAGTTTTGGTTCATGTGCATATCCATCACCCAACCATAACCCCAATATATATGGGTGTATTTCTAAATCATCATTACCATTACCAACAATAGGTTCTGCCAACTTGATAGCATGGTTCGGTTGATACACATTCCCATTTTTATAATACAATGTATCTAAAATATCTTTAGTTGTTTTCTTTTTATTTGATGATTTATTTTTTCTACCTCGACGGTCATTAAAAGTTTCAGTCATCCACAAATGTTCTTCATCTGCAACTATTTCCTCACCGTTACAAAAAGTAATTTTATAACATGGTCTATCATGCATAACATCCCATGCCTTTATTACATTAGTTTTACTCCCATTATTGTCATATATAACATCCCCATCTTTTAGTTCACCCATAGTTGTCCACCCGTTTGGTGTAGGTATAGGGGTTTCTATAGCAAGAGCTTTCCCGATCTGACGAGACGTGCACATTATATTTTTTTTGTTTTCTCTAAACATCCTTAATGCATTTCTTTGGAATGGGTGAAGATTGATAGTTTCTCTTTTACCGTCAGTTATAATGTAAAAAAAATGTTGTGCAAAATATAATATGTTATCCCTACAGCGTCCCCACACTTGTAATCTATCGGCATCATATTGATATGTAGAACCGACTGTTGGTAAATTACTATTACCCATATACGGCACTACATTGTCTGCGTATCTCTTATTAAGACGCTTAATTAATTCATCATCCTTACGGACTATTTTTCTACCTGATTGCATATATCTTTTTAAATATTTAAAGATATTTCCACATTTTGAAAAAAATGGACTATAAAACATAAATAATTAAAACACCATTTTATATATATGAAACAAAAAAACAAAACTCAGGGTAAAAGCGCATTTGATCGTCTATTTCAAGAAGCATTCGAAGATGACTTCCTTAACCAAGGTTCATCTGATGAAGGTGGAGAAGATATTGTAGATGACTATGAAAACGAAATCAGTCCAATTGAAGGCGAAGAAGAAGGTGGAGAAGATGTGACAATCACAATTTCCGCCGACCAAGTTGCCGTTCTTAAAGACATTCTATCCCAACTTGAAGGTGGTGAAGAAGAAGAATTTGAAGATGAAGGTGAGGGTGAGGGGTTTGATGAATTCGGTGATGAAGGTGATGAAGACGTAACCGATATCGAAGAGCTTGAGCGTGAAGCTGTTGAATTTGAAAAAGCCCCAGATGCAGAATCTGTTCGCACTAAGACTAAATCTGGCAAAGCGTCCACTAAAACTGGCGAGCTTGATAGAGATTCTTCTGCTCAAGACACTGAAGAAAAACAATACAAGTTTGTTAAGCGTGTAAAGCCAACTGAACACAAGACAAAAACCACTAAAGGTTCGTCTGGCGAAAAAGCACCAGTATAATTATTTATTATTCTTATACCTAAAACGCATCTTGGAAACGAGATGCGTTTTTTGTTGCACAATATCCCCAATACAATAAATAATTATATGAAATTATCTTTACTTGAATCTGTAGTTGACCAAACCCTTAAAACATATTCCCCATATGTATTTGATAATCCAGAAGATACTGCACCCACTATTAAAGAATATTTAAAAAATAAAATTGAGCAAGATATTGATAAGGTAAGATCAGTTGTTCCAATTGTTGACTATTTTATCAAAGGTAGCATCTTATCAAAGCAATATACGAAAGATTCTGATATTGATATTTTTATTAGAGTTAAGTCCACCAAATCTGAGAAAGATCTTCGCGATATATTATATTCAACATGGTTAGAAATCGATGATAAATACCTAAAGGGTATCCCACACCCATTACAATATTATATTACTAACAAAGGTTACAATATAAAAAACGCAGAAGGTATATATAATTTAAAAGACGATGAGTGGATCAAGAGAACACCCTCAAAGAATATTAACATAGATGATTATTCAAAGGATTTTGAAAAATACGTCCAACAATTTTCCGATTTTACTGAAGAAATTCGCAGAGATATGGTAGATATTGAAATTTTAAAGGATATTCCACAAAACCAACTTGATGGGTTATCAAAAAAGATACAAAGGAAATTAAATAAACTTGAAAAATCTTTACTATCGTTGATCGATGTATATGGCGAACTTAGTGTTTTTAGAAATGATGCATTTGCAGAGGATATGACACCATCGGAACTTAAAAAATATGGAATTAAAACAAGACTTCCAGGTAATGTTGTGTTTAAACTTATTGAACGTTATCACTATATTGACCTTGCAAAGAAAATTAAGAAAATTTTAGGTAGGGATGAGGAATTAAGTGGTAAGGAATATAAGCAACTTAATCAATTACTGAAAACCAACCTAACTAAAGGAGCCACTATGACCCGCTTTAAGGGGGTTTACGAAGAGAATGTATATAAAGACATGCTAGGCACTACTCAAGGGCGTGGAGACATGCAGCATAAGGCTAAACACCGTCAGCAACAGAACAGTGCAGGTATGCTCGGACAAGGTGATCGCAAATCCTTAAATATATTACCAGAATATCAAAGAAAAAATTCAAACAAACTTGATAACAAAATAGATTCCGCTAAAACGAACGGATCTAAGATTATTAAAGTTAAACAAGGTAGTCCAGAAGCTGCATTCTATGCCAAGAAATATAGAATTGGTAATCCTGTTGGTAAAAAAACTGTTGGTGGAAATGCGTATGATGCGGGAATTACTATTATATTTGAAGAAGTAGATCAAAAACTAGTTACATTATATCACGGAACTAGTTTTGGAACAGCGGTGAATCTCATCAAATTTGGATGGAAACCAAATTCTGGACAACGTGGGTCGCAAATGGGCAACCCTAATTTGTTTTATTTAACAAATTTTATTGAAAATGCACAATGGTTTGCAGATGAAAAGGACTCGCCAACAATATTAAAAATTACCATTCCAATATCCAATCTAATTGTCGATCCAGAAGACGGAATAGCCGAAACAGTAAATGATGAATTGCATAATAGTAAAGAGAGTGGGTTGCCAGCGTATTTAGCAACCAATAATCCTATTTTTCCAAAACAAATAGAAATTATTAAATAATTATATGAATTGTAATTTCTTTATACCTGTTAACGAAGATTCCTGCCCATCTTTTATGGAAGACGTTAGATTTCTTAATACAGAAATCACACAGAATGAACGTCAGATTCAATCATTATATTTTATGGAACAAATATCTATGTATGGGGTGGGGATGGAATATCAACAAAATTTATACCAACTGTCTGCGCACGATCCGATATTTGGTGAACATACAACAAAATCATTTGGCGATCCAGCTAATGTCATTATGTATCCAGTATATAATAATGATGCAACGGTATTAAATCAATGGGGGTTAGAAACCGATGGTGACATTACAGTATTTATTCATATATCATCCTTCTGGAACGCATTTGGTGTAGATTCAGAGCCACAAATGGGGGATTTGATTAGAATGACAGAGTATGGTGGAACTAATCGTCCAAATGGCCGTGGTGCTGCAATATTTGAAATCACACGTAGGGATGATGAAGACCTTCAAAACCTTAACCCTCTTATGGGTCACTATGTTTGGTTAATCAGAGGCAAGCGTTACGACTATAGTTCAGAAAACAATGTTACTCCAGAAAATCTTATCAATCAGGTTCATGATGATGTTCCTCAATCAGAAGGGTTGAGTGGAGTCCCTGCATTATCTAATGTTTCCGACAATGTTGATAAGACATATGGCCCATCTGCCGATGAATTGGGGATTGAGATTTTCAACTACGATACCGATATTTATACAAATGATAATAAATACGGCGATTATTAATTCGCGTAAATGAAATCATGACAGAATTTATTCATTCGATTTAACTGTAAATCAGTTGACATAGTAGGAAACCGCTCATCTACATAATTCCTTATGTGCACTTGTTTTGCCTTTGTGCCAATAATTGTTTCACAATCTATGCCGACTTTTTCACAATATTTGCGGATTTCGTCTAAACACTCAAAAAGACAGAGCCATTTAATCATTTCGTCATCAGTTAAAGTAATTTTAGATTCCATTATTAAAAAACCCATCTAATTTACATAGAAATTCTTTCTGATCTGCATCTGTTCTGAGAGTTTTTACAGCACCCAACGTCTCGATAATAGATTTTTTAAGGCGATCAATACACAAACTATTATCTCCCTTGTCTATAGAATTAATATATAGATTAAGGAATTCAATTAATATATTTTCTGGAGTTAATTGATCGAAATTACACCACCCCACATATTCTAACGCTTCATCATAAATATATCCATATTTTTTCTCAACACCCACCCATTTTTTTCTATTAAATGCGATAATTTCATCTTTGGATATACTTCGAATATCCTTTGCGCTAATTTCCGTCGCTGATCGTTCAGTATACTCCATATTACTCAATCTCTTTCTTAATTTGTTTAACAATATCTTCAGTAATTACAGCATTTTCGGGGATTTCTGTTTTTTGAACAACGTCCCATGTTACAAAAACCTTATTGAGTGTTTTACATTTCTCGCATCTAAATTCATTATCATGATTAAATGACAGATCAATCTCATTGATTTCTTTACATGTTTCACATGGAACTTCAACACGATTTCTATCAATCGTATTCATTCGTTCAACAAGAAGTTTATTGATTTGAACTTGACCCCATGTTTTCATTCCCGTATTCAATGCAAAATTGAATAACAATTGAAGAATAACACCTGCAATAAACCATGCAAGAAAACTTTGCCCAGATAACAAACCTACGCTACCGATTGCTACTGCAATCCCTATAATGATTACTAATCCTTTTATCATTTGTGTATTATAACACTTATAACTACGCTGTCAAGGTTTAAATTGTCATTTTTTGAATTTCTGACCCAACATTATTAAGCGCAATATTTACTTTATCTAATTCGTCCATGATTTTTTTTATTATCTCTTTACTTTGTTCATCATCAGACACAATAGGATTCTTTAGTGCAATTACAAATTTATTTTTAAGATCAGTGGTTGCATCGTATTGATGAATTACTTGATCCATCACAGTCCCCAATTGATATGGTAAAACTTTTTTAGCTTTTTCCCATTCGCCCTTGTCAGCTTTCAAAATATCTACAAGTGACATCTGCGATGGACGCTGATAAATCATGTTGTTACCATTATAGCCTTGATTTTGAGAGTGATTCACTAAATCTTCATTAATAAGTTTTTCTAAAGTATTCATCATATATTAATTATTTATATAAAAATGGGGGATTTTAATAAATAATTAAAAGCTTTAACCATATGAAAAAAGATAATATTTTTGCAAAACATTTTTTAAAAGTTCTTGAAGAAGAACTGTCAAATTCTCCGTTACAAGGTGATGATGAAGAACTACAAGATATTTCCCCAGAGCGTGATGCTTTTGAGGAAACATTAGATGATGGAACTGATCCCGCTGAGTATGATATAAATCCTAATTCATTCAAACAAATTAATAAATCAAATATTATCGGAGCTAAAAAATGGATTGCTATTCTTAATGATTTTGCTGACCTTATTAATTCTATTGACAATGAGGATTCACTTAATCACTTCCTGAATCGTGTTGACCGCGATGGATCTGCGTTCCGTGGTGTGGTTCGTTCTCAAGGTAAGCGTGTTACTCGCATTGCTGAGGAAGCTGCTGGTATGGCCGAAGTCCTTGCATCACACGTTGTTGGTTCTGATAGAAAAGAACGTGAACTATTGCAGCAATTCCCAAATCTAAAAAAATAATATGAGCTATTACGACACAGAAAATGAGTTAATTTTTGAAGCATATTCGATTAATGACATAGAGGGTGATGAATTACCAACCAACTGGAAGGATGGATTCCATGGAGACTCTGGTTTTATGTTGAAGACGGCTGAAGTCCCATTTAAAATAAATGGGCAGTGGTTCTTAGAAGTATATCGTAAATCTGATCGTCAAAGTGTAATATATTCATTTAAGGACGATAGAGTAACTGAATATGATGATTTCCAAAAATGGGTATATAATAATACTAAACAAGTCCGAAATATGGATATCGGTGAACTATAACAGCCCCCAAAAAAATATTAATTAAACATATGAGCTATTACGACACAGAAAATGAGTTAATTTTTGAAGCATATTCAGAAAATCGAAAACCGTCTGATCCCATCATTCCAGATGCGCTAAATTGGATTAGTAAAAATGCAAATGCCGTTGAATTTACAGATAAAAATGAATTTACAACATTTTTAAAACAACAAAACTATTTTAGCCTTAGAGACTCCCATTGTTATTATTCAAAACACGATTTAGAACTAGCGAGAAAGGGAGATCCTAAATTTAGAGATGGGACTACTGGAGTATCTGAGGCCAATAGGGGGTGTATCTTACAAAAAGACTCTGGTGACTTAGTTTCTGTATGGGATGAACAAAATTCCATTGGATTTATTATCCCATCTAACAAACTATAACAAACTATAACAAAATTATGATCGATAACAAACCAAAATATTTAAAAGCAGACTTTGACGCACTAGGTGATCTAGTAATGGAAATGTATGCACCTAAACAAACTAATCAGACCACTTTAAATGAGTCCTCATATGATGACGATGGCGATAGGGTAACTGAATATAATACATATCCTGCATGGAAACGTGCCGTTAAGAAATTAGACCCGTCTGCATCATTTACTGGCGACATTGACATCGATGGTTATAAAGGTAAAAAATTCCACGCAGAATGGGATGGCGAAAAGGGCGAAATTCGTAAGAAAATTATTAAAGAAGAATACTTCTCAGATGTTGAAGATGAAGCAGACCGAATGGATGGCGACCTTGACTATTATGGTGTCGGTGTCGGTGACGATTCTGTATCTGTAGATGGTGAAGAATTTGAAAAGGCTGGTAACTACCCACCCGAATTTGAAAACAAAACCGCTGATCGCCCGTTCCCATATCTTATTAAAACATATAATCAAGACACCCTTAGAAATGTCGATGTAATTTGGCTTAATAAGTCTGATTTATCTACATATGATGATGATGTCCCCTTCTCTTTGGGATCAAATCAGGAGCTAATACCAATCACAGATTAATCACCAAACCCTTTAAAGGATTTTTTGAATCCCTAGTGATTGAATTTTTTAAAATAAAATCACTAGGGATTTCTTGTCCCTGATTATCAACAATTATTTCATTAAAGTCTTTATATAATTCACCAATATTTCTAGGCCATTCAAATATTTTTTCACCTTTGTCTAATAATGATTGAGTTTTCACTCTTGCGGTATCATCGAGAAATGGTGAATCCAATATCCAAATAATTTCATGAGTTGGAAACATTGCTAATTGATTTTTCTGAAAATCGGTCAATGTAAAATCACCCTCTTTTGTAATACCTGATACGCACGAACTGTTTTTTACAAACATGCTATCGATATACCCTTCAAACATAAAAATATAGGGGTAGTCTACATCGATATTATCCATATTAGGGAGAATCTTTTCTGAATGCCCTTTGCTTAAATAATTTGATGAATCATCATCGAGTAGTCGCCTAGTTTGATACCACTGAACCTGATTATCATAATAGTATGGGATGATTAATCTATTTTTATGAACAAAATCCTCTGTAGATACATACAATGATTTTGGCCTTGATGGTGCATGTTCCAGCTTTCTTAATTTAATATATTCAAGTGCCGTTTTTACAATTGGTTCATCTTTATAATAATCAAGCTGCGTCTTATCAAACAGATTTATAGAATCTGTAGGTAAAATTTTGGTAGGAGTTGTGACTATAGGTATGCTTTTTAAATTATATGCTAAATCCTTTGGGACAATATCATAATCCATTAATTCTGTATTGATTTCCCTGTATGTTAGACCACTTACCTCAGATATAAAATTAGCACTGCCATTGCAATACCCACAATTATAACATAGACATGTCCCAGACACTCCCTCTCGCTCAGGATCATACCAAAAACGGCTTTGTTTGCCCCATGAGTTACCTTCCTTGCAAAACGGACAGCCTCCGTTTAAACGTCCATTAGAGCGAGATTTAACATATCCAACATATTGTTGAACATATTGCTCTACATATTCGACTGGTAATCCATTTTCAAACATAATTAACCCCCATATTACATTATATGAGGGCTAAAGTCAATAAAGTTTATTTCTTATCTTTAGTTCCTATGTTTAGCATAGAAATTAATTTATCACGATCTACGTTATCAACAGAGTCATCTTCACCGCCAATGACATCACCGCGAGCATCCAACAGCATGTTATCTTCATCTCCATAAAATGAGCCATTTTCTTTGAGGTAAAGCTTTGTCATATTGATACGATCTTGTCGTGAACCATAAATTTCAATAATGGGCGAACAGTCATCTTTAACAAAAAATGTGTCATCGGTTCCTTTATCGCGGAGTCTTTTTAGACCCTGAAACACTTCATTAATTTCTTTTTGGTATACGGCATCAATTTCTCTATTTTCACCTTCAATAATTTCTATATTTTGAGTTGTTATTGGGATAAGTAAAATCAAATCGATTTTTTGCATTGCAAGACGAGATTTTTGAATGCACTCAGTGACAAAATCATCATCCATATCTCCAATCCCTTTTTCATATGCCCATAAACTATACACAAGATTATCAAGAGGGCATCTATCAAAAATAATATCATCTGATTTAGAATACGAATTCATGACTTCAATGATTGAGTCTAAAATTAATCCTTGTGAATATTTTGTTGTTTCCTTATTAATTTTCAAACCCTTTTCCTTAATAACATCCCGATATGTTCGTTCGGGTGTTTTAAACATTGGATATTGAATTAAAAAATCTTCGATAAATGTTGATTTACCGATTCCTTGGGTTCCTGATACTGTAATTAATGGCATATGAAATTATTTGTTTTGTTTTGTTAGTTGCTTCTTACCCATATGTTGGGTGTATTTTGACTTACTTTCTTTTGTATAATGAATATTGATTGTTCTTAAAGTATCGGCTTGCATATTAGCCATTGATTAGTTGTTCGCCATCATTACCTGACTCATTAATTGAGTGTCCATCAAGAACTGATACTAGCTCAACGTCACGAATGTCATGCCAAACATGACAAACTTTTATAGCTGTTCCAGATGGGTCGAGTTCTAAAATACCTTCCGTAAATATACCCCTTTCACCCGTTTCTCTAATTAATACCTTTTTACCTTTGTTTTGTTTTGCTTGTGTTATATCCATACTCCTATTATACCACAGAAATATAAGAATGCAATAAAAAATCCCATATTTCTATGGGATTTTGTAAATTCAATATGTTGGTGGATTAAAAGTTCTTTTGACCTTTAGTATCAAATGACTTATTACCTGCACGTTGTTTTAAAATCCCATGAACCTTTGATGAGATATCTTTGGCAAATTGCTCCGCCTGATCCGCATCCATAATACCAAGTTTTGTTGCGTCTGTTACTAAACTCGACAATTGCTTATCAATGTTAACTGCGTGACTGTTCATGATATTATATGATTTATTTTTATCATATTGACCACGGACATCTTGCGCTCTCTCGCCTTGACCTCCACCGAACGCCTTTTTTAGATGTGTTGCACTTGCACCCGCCGCACCTTTAACACCAGCCACGCGAGCTTTTGCGCGATCCCATATACCTTCTTCAACGGTTTCCTCGTCCTCGTCGGTTTCTTCAGTAGATTCATTAATAGTAGGCTGAGAATATACATTCCACAGTTGTTCGAAATCGTCGTTGTTATTAGTCATAATATAAGTTAATTAAAGTTGGTTATTTTAATTATTTATAGTAAACAACCAACTTTACTCAAAATAGAAGTGAAACACTTCTTCAATATGATCCTGACCTACTATAAAACAATTTTGTCGTGCTTTTGATCGATACCCAAGAGTATCTGCAAACACATCTGCTGATCCACTCATAGAAGGAACTTGAATAGATTCAAAATCATTATTTTCAATTTGTTGATATGAATGAAGGTGTCCAGATATAAAATATTTACTCTTTACCCCAACTAATTCTTCGATTTTGCTAAGTAACAATGATTGAACAAAACTTTCAAACTTTTTGGGATTAGATTTAGGGAGTGAAATGTGACAATCGTCGTCTTTACCGTGGGCATACATGAAGTAACAATTATTTATTTTAAATGAATCAATCCAATAGTCACAAATTTTCCAATTTAAATTTTCAACAGTTTCAAAATACTTTTCACATGCAAAATATACACTTTGAATAAGAAAACTATCATGATTACCTTTAATACAGTTTATGTTGACAGTCGGAAAAATTTGCTTAAGTGCATCAACGAATGCTACGAGAACATTCATACCAACTTTAAAAAGTTCGGCATTCACAATGTCATTATGCAGCTTAGTTCCTCTGCGCGTTTCGCCATCAACACATGAATTAAGGATATCACCCATGATTACAAGTTGACACTTAGTCGGAACTACCTTACGCTCACTAAGTTTTTCATCAATTTGACGAATATATGACACAATATTTGCAATTGCTTTGGGAGTGTTAAATGTTTTACCAGACCATGAATTTTTTGTTAACTCGCCAATGTGAGTATCGGTAAGAACGCATAAAAACGTATTTTCAATATCACTATTTTCACAGTATTCATCATTTTCCCAAAGGGTTGGAATTTTTGGTGCTTCCCACGATTCAATAGCCTCTTTCCATGGGGTGTATCTACCAGTTACAAACGCATCCCATTTTTTTGCACTATCCTTAGTATTTTTCCAATCTTCTTTTTGAATCTTCTGATTCAATGCAAATTTTTTATTAACTACATATTCCTTTAGAAGTTCATCATCTGATTTTTCAGCGATTTCTTCATCTGTCATAGGTAATGAGTCATGTGTGATGCCCAAAATTTTCAAGATTGCGATAAGCATCTTACGTGGGATGCCATAATTAATAGCCACTTTGTTGATTGATTCGGGTTCACCATCAAAATTACTATAGTTTTTAATTAGTGACCTAATCTTTTCGCCACCCAACACAATATTTTTACCAAACCGTCTATCTAATAAGAATAGATAGGTGTCAGCTTCATTATTATAAATATATTTGTCTTCAAATTCTAAATCTGACTTCAATTTTTGTGGTGTGGATTCCAAGTCATCAAATTCGTCAACTTTACCGTCATCTTCTTCGCAACTCCCAAATATTGAGCATTCTTCATAAATTTTTTTCGCCCAATCTTTCGATGCCGTCGTTTTTAAACCTGTCTTATCCATAATAAAACGTGCGGCATCTGCTTTTGATCCACCTTCTTCATAAATGGATACAATTTCTCCCTTGATTGATTTGATGTCTGTTCTCATAGTTTAGTTTATCTTAGTTCATCTGCAACCGAAATCATTCGGCTTAACAAATCTTCATATTGTTCATTTTGAAATAACTCAGAAAAGTCATTCATTGAATCAATAGAGTTTTGTTCATTGTCTCTATATAATTGGAGTGCCACATTAAGAATGTCTACTTCACGGTCTGTAAATACATCACCAGCGGGTTGTTCTGGCTGCTCATCGCGTTGAGGTTGTTCACCCCCTGGTGGCTGTTCACCACCATCATCCTGCATATCAGGAAGTTCAGACTTCTCACTACCCTTAACAAAACTATCTTCACCAAATAGTTCGAAATGTTGTTCTTCTAGAAGTTCTAGGAATTTTGATTTAGAGTAACGAGCCATTGGATTGCGCATTAATTTTTTTCAAATCGGCTTCAGTTTTTTTAATATCGGCCTTACGTTTTTTACGCTTTAGGTTAGATAATTTTTTAACTTCTGACACATCTTGTGAATTGTCAGTTAGTCCATCTCCATCAACATCAACATCTGCCATACCTTCTTTAATTGATCGATACGCCTTCTTAAGTTCTTCTTCAAATAGGTTATTCATGTAATTATTTATAATATAGCATATAATTCAGTAAAAGGCAACTATATTTGTATATTTATTTTAAGTTCATCAATCATTTCATAAAACATGTTTGAATCCACCTCTTGCCAATTTTCAATATCTGGTTCAATATCTTGTTCAATTAGTTGATCACCAACCATTCTCTCCAGATCCGTGAAAAATGTTTCTAAAGTATCCCCAATCATGCCCGATGTATATTCATAAGTGTTATTAATTTGGCGAAGCTCACTTAAAATAACATAGATGTAACCATATGGGCCATAATCGAAGAGTATTTCATCTTCTTCAACATTCATTGATTCAGGCACACCCTTTAATGGAATTCTAGCCATTTGAATACTACCATCGTCATATATTCTGTATATATCCATGTCCTCCATATCTTTATAAACACGGTAGAATATCTGCATTAATAAGTCATGAATAATTGGTTGAAAATGGTCGTCAAAGAATACTTTGTCTTTAACTAACGGGTGATTCATTATTTCGTTTGATATAAATTGGTTCAAAGTTAAATTATATATACTATACATATTATCATCTAAAACCAAAGATCCCAAATCTATATGTTTACCAGTTAAATTATCTTTAACTCGATCAAACATTTCATCTGGAGTATAATAAGAATTAACTAGTTCTTCGTCAAAGCTATCATAGTATACTTCGGGTATAGGCACATGAATTTCATTCTCTTTAAATTTTTCATTTAAATTTATAACCCAATCCCTTACAGTATCTTCAAATGTTTTATTATTTGCACCATATACTTCACCAATACTCCAATTATATTCTTCTCCATATTCTGATTTAAATGGATAGATCAGTATTCTAGATAGTGGTCTTTGGATCATTACCTTACCTTGTGCATTTGAATCATCTGGATCGACTAAATACGCCACCATAAACGGTTCATGTAACGAATTTATTAATCGGTCAGCGTTCATATCTTTTTTCATCCCAGTGTTTTTCGAATACACAATACCACCACCTAAATTGACGCAACTTGTCCAATTTCTATCTGTAGATGCTCCTAATACATCATATGGGTGTTTTGATACGACGATTAAATATGGTTTCATATTTGTTCGTCGTATTGGATCATCTCTAAATGCATCGGCAAGATTTTTGAATTTATTTAATCCAGATTTATCATACATTCTTAATAAGATTTTGCCAATCTTAAATTGCTGTTTATTTTTTGATACATATCCTTTAATATACCCTTCTTTTGTTAGAATATATCCCAGTTTAACAAATTCATCCTCTAATTTATTATATAATGGGTGCTCATCTAGGATAGAATCGTCAAGCTCAAATGTGCCGATGGTTTTACGATAGTCGCTGCCAAATTCCTCGGTAAGATCATTTTTATAATCCCAAATCGGTTTGTTGCCTATAGCCTTTTTAACAGCACCTAATCCAATTGCTTCAGTAATAAATGTTTTAAACTTTCCCATATTGAATTATTTATATTTTTCTTTTACTTATGCCATTTTCTTTGACAATTTCAATGGATTCGCCTGTCACAAAATTAGATACATCTTTTCTATGAGTAACAATATATATTGACTTTTTTTCTGTAAGAACAATATTTTGCAATATGTCAATAAAGTATTCTACCCCACTAGAATCTAACGCACCATCAATAACCTCATCCATTACAATTAGATTACTATCAAAATTTCCTTGAAGTTTCTGTAAATCCATAAACGCAAACATAATTGCAATATCAATATTTCTTCGCTCACCACTAGAGAAATTCTGGTAAGAACATGTATATTTTTTATCATTAATAATCGTATCTTCAAAAAATTCATTAAATGTCACTACACAGTTGGCATTAAGCTTGTCGAGATACTTATTAATTGAACTATTGAAAATGTTAAGCATCTTATTGATAATATATGATTTTACACCATTCTCACCAAATATAAACTTAACTTGCTCCAAAATATCCATGGTTTTAGTATGTCCTTGGATAGTTTCTTTACCAGTTTCTAAGTCAATTTCTGTTTTCTTAATAATATTTTCTAAATCGTTAGTTTCTTCGGAGATTTCCTTGGCTGTTTCCTTATAACTATCGATTTGTTTTTCAATATCACTAATTTTGTCATCAATCACAGCGTTATATGTAATGAGCTTATCTATTTCGGACTGTTGTTTAGACAATAGTTGCTTTTCTGATTGGTGTTCTCGAATTTTATCTTTAATTTGTTGTTCAACTGCTTGAACCTTAGTGATATATTCAGAATTATCCTTTAATGTAACTTGTAGTCCAATGATATCATTCTTTAGTTTATCAATATGATTATTTACATGCGTTAAATCGTCGTCTGTCATTTCGTGATTACATGTTGGGCAAACTTTATCTTTAAATGCACCATCAATTTGTCTTTTGATAGAGTTTATATCAGATTGAATCTCATACCGCTGCTTTGTTGACTCATGTTTCTTCGGTTCAATATTTTCAGTGATTTTTTGGGTAAGGATGTCAATCGTAGTGTCAATTTCGTTCTCTTGTTTCAACATATTACCCAATTTTTTGTCAAGTTCATCAACATCTTGCTTCTGAGACTTTAATGTTTCAATATTAGGCTTAAGCTCGACGATTTTTTCTTTAATTTGGATGATTCTTTTAAGTTTTGATTCTTCAAATGTTTCAAATTGGGACTTATACACTCCAAAACTCTTCTCTTTTTCAGCAACTTCCGATGAAATTGATGTTAATTGCTTTGCAGTATCGTTATAATCACTACGTGCGCTCTTTAGCATCTCTGAAAACACTGTCATATCAAAGATTCCTTCGATGAACTTGCGCTTTTCAACCTTACCCTGTGCCATAAATGGGACAGTTTGGTTAATACCCATGATAACTGAGTTCTTAATGATATCCTCAGACACGCCTAGAAGGTCGTTTATATCCGCTTGAGTGCTGGCAATACTATCCCTAGTGATATCCTTACCATCGCACGATAAAATAAGCTCTGATAGCTTAATTCTGCGTGTAATGACATAGGTGCTATTATCTTTAACAAATTCTAAAATAACTTCGGTGTCTTTTTTATTACGTTTATTGACTACATCATTTTTATTGAGTCCACGAGGAGTTTTTCCAAACATTGCAAAGTATGGGGCATCACATGATATGGCAGATTTCCCACTTCCATTTCCACGACTATCCTTATCTAGATTAATCCCTGTAATGATATTTAAACCATCTTTGAAAGTAATTTCGATTGGGATATTTCCTATTGATAGAAAATTCTTTGCAGATACTTTTATAAATTTTATCATTGACTACGTTTACGGTGGTGATTAAATATTTGTGGATACGGTGAGTTATTATAAGTTATCTCACACCCTTGTGAATGTTGAGATGCCATTCTATGATACGTCATGCCATATTTTAGGCTTAATATAGATAAAATTGACTGGTCATGTCTATGATCGCCCATATACTCTGGATATTGTATATTACGATCCATTGGGATGTCAGTTAAACATTGATCATTTTCACAATGATGTTGATATTCTAACATAAAATCGCGACTTTGTTTACACACCTTGACTAAAATCACCGATGCATCTACAAATGGTAAATTGTGATAATCTACGGTATCAGATCCTAAAATTTTAAAACACTCGCGCTTAGTATACTTAATAAGTGGGATATCCATGTTAAATAAACCCAACCAGTTATTATCTAATACGCATAATAACTGGTTAGGGTCAGATATAGCACACATACCAGCGTCTGTATACATTATAACATCCCCTTCATTAGACTTATTCATCTGATCTAATATTATATATGGTTTCCATAGCCAATATCCACCACCTCTACAATTAAAATTGTTTAATATGTGAGCATAGTCGATTGTATATTTTGAATCTATAGAATTTTCACCATATTCTATAGATTCAATTCCATAGTTAGTAATAGATTCTATAAGCTCACGCTGCGTTCCATACATGTTAGACGTTGCGAAAGATATATGTTTAAATTTTTGCATAAATATCGTCCGCTCCGATTGTTCCTAGTTTTTTATAACCAACACTATTCATATAATTTTCTAATTCCATTGTGTTAAAATTATTTTCACAGCCTATAATACCAAATGTATGTGTTATAAAGTCGATTGTTTTTATAATATCTAATTCTCCACCTTCAGCATCAATTGATAAATAATCTATATGAGATGGGGCGTTGTATTTTTCACATAGCTGAGGGAAGGTTAGTGATTCAATAATATGTATAGCTTTACTACCACCATCTCTTTTAATTTCTAAATTTACACGATTTAAATGCTTGTCATCATAAAATTCTAATATGCCAGATAACATTTCTGGTGGCCCATCTACTTGTAGGTATCTTACAGTTGGTATTATTGACGATATACAAACATTTACTGACTGACATAGGCTGGCATCTCTGATATCAACACATTTTGCAAATGCAACGGGGTGTGGTTCAACACATATTCCACTCCACCCTAGCTGTTCATAAAAAAATGTGTTACTGTATGTAATGCCATCATTTGCCCCAATTTCTATAAAAAATCCGTTTAATTTATCATTAAACACCTTAGTATATAAGGTAATGTCCTGTTTATCTTGTGAATATGTTTTCATTAGTAATTTTTAACACCTGTAGTAAAAATATAATTGTATATAGGTCGCTTAATATATGTTTCGGTGACTAATAATGATCGTAACCGATTACTATAATCCGCATCTTCTCCATTAGATTTATTATCGTCAAAACCAACCTTCAATGCTAGTGATCGTAACACTGGATTTAAATGATTTGGACACCGTAGATAAGTTTTATTAGCGCGATCAGTCTCCCAAGTTTTATACGCTACGGAATGTATAAATTTCATAGGGTTCACACCATTGGTTGTGATAATACCTTCAATCCCTATGCAATCTGATCCCATCTGTGTAGCTAATAAAATATATTGAATGTAATTATCTGCAACAGAATCGTCGTCATCAATATAACAAATATATTTACCAGTTGCTTTTTTAAGAAGGTAATTGCGCTTTTTACCAATAGTCATTTCACCATTATCCTTACATACTAAAATCTCAACCGATGGGGTTCGTTGTTTTTGTAAAGATGATATTAATTGTTCTAGTTGATGATGTCTTGAATTCAATGAACATATTAAGATTGATAACATTTTACAATCGTTACCTACTATTGTATACTCTAACTTTCTAACTAGCGGTAATCGTTTACGCTGTTCATATATTTTTTTATCTACATGCAAAGCATTAGTTAATGCTTTGTCATGACTATCAGAAGTTCTGCCACCCAATGACCAATGTTTATGTTCAAATCTTGGAGTTGTCGAATTACAATTTTTTAATAATTCCATTTCACTTAATACATCATGCAGTTCATTATCAGAAAACATATGGGTATAATCGGGATGATATACAACATAATTCAATTTACGAAGTGTTTTAACGTCCATAATTGGTATCGTTACGATATTATCTTGGACAACCTGTGGGCGACCCTCATAAATATTAATAGCACCTGTATAATTTTTGAATCTGTTAATTAAAAATATGTCCCAATCTTGAGGTGGAAAATAATCATCTGACATAACAACAATAATATCGTCGTCATCTAAGTATGTTAACGTCTGAGTTAAAGTCGTTAATGGCTTTGTAATACCCTTGGTTCCACCTGTGTATATCAATGTATCAAAATCTTTAAGTATATCAGCATGATCAGCATGATCAACAACAACTTTCGTTTTAATATTTGTGACATTTTTACATCTATCGATCCACACTTTATGTGTTTTCGAAAATACATTTGGTCTAATAGTGCTACATAGTAAATATATCATTATTTTGGCTTTATTTTCTTTAAAAAATTTACGCATTCATCGCGTGTAACGTTAGGTATTTTACTAACATGTAATCCCTGTTTTGTTTCAAAATATCTAATGGTCTCTATCTCGTCATGCGATCTATCGCCAACTCTTGTAGAATTGTTGATACTACCCTCAATCTCTTTCACATAATCTAAAGAGTTTGTGATGTCTGCAAACCACCAAAAGGGTGGGTGAAACCCATTACGACATGCAATATATGTGTGATCGACATGTTCCATCGCATTATTATATTTGTTATCCATCAATCCAATAGATTTGAGACACGTATTGGTATAAACACTAAATGATCCAACCAAATTTGGAAAAAAGTCAACTGACGAGTTTTCATACGTTGCGGTTAATCTAACATTTAATTCTTTTCCAATATAATTTGCTCGACCGTGATGGGCAAAGTTCATATGTTGGATACCTGACTCTTCCATTGCGGTTATATAAGCATTAAATACATCAGGCGATTGAATTACCATATCATCTTCCATAATAAAAATATAATCACATTCATTGTTTAAACAATTACGAATAATATCATTCTTACTTGTGGCTACGTTTTGATATGGCGGTGTATGTTGAATTAAATCGCGTTTTGGAAATCCTTTGACCAAAAACTCCGTAGATTTAAGTGGTTGTCCGTCATTTACGAACACTACATAATCTAGGTCGCGAAAATTGTCTATAATGGACCACGTAGATTTTGCAAAGTAATCAACTCGATCACATGTGACTACGCCTAACCCAATTTTTTTACCGTTTATCATTAAAAACTAACCATAGATTGGACATACTCATAGATTTCATCATTATCAATATCATAATGTTCTTCTAATAAGTCGTGCATACCCAACAAAAAATGTGGATTAACGTATTCATCTGGATTATCTGATGCGTGATGTTCCAGAACATTGATTAAATCTTTAACTACTGATGGTATATCTTTCATATTATTATTTAATTTCTGGAGTAGTTTCGCCAACAGGTTTCGGATGAACCCAATCTACTGGTTCATTAGTATCATTTATAGCCTGAATATATATTGCTGCATGTTTAAGAAATTCTCTAGGTTCATTATCATATTTATCAATATGCTTCAAAAATTCGATAGATGGTTCGTTAAATTCATCAACATAATTATCGCTTGCTACAGCATTAGTGATAGCTACCTTAACTTTCGCCAAAGAATAATCAAAATTACATCCAAGGGGTTCGCCTGAATTGACAGAATTTCGAACATCCGTTACATTACAGCATAACATATAAAAATGTCTGATGCTGAAATCTACAACATCTGGCCACTTTTTTTCTCTAAACTTAGATAACATCATTTCATCGCTAATGGTATCTTCTTTAGATTCGCTTCCTGTATTCATAGTTTTGTTATTCATAGTTTTGTTATTGATATGTGTGTGATAATATTGGAACGATTGCCGTAACTAAGCGGTAAAGTTACCACAATTCACTGATACGATAGAACTCTTGTTCATCTTGTGGTTGTCGCCACTGTTAACGTCGAAAATTGTAATAAACTTGTCAGTTTCGCTTACCAATTTTGCACAATAACGCTGAATTTTATTTCTGCGTTGATGTTCTACTGTAAAAAACTTACCCTTGGTGCTCTTGGATAGGTTTGCCATTTTTTTATTTTGTGGTTTCATAATTTATTCTTCGATGTAAATATCTTCGGTATAATTACTTTGATATTTTTTATTTTTATCTTGATAATTTAAGATATCTTGATATGTTTTAAATTGTTTTGCAAATTCGTGCGCCTCATCATAGCTAAATACTTTTTTCACTCGATTCCATCGGCTACTGTCACTATCATAATCATATAGATATTTCCATAGATCATCTTGTGCATCATTATTAATTTTAACCCTTAATATAAAATCAGTTGATGGGTAGTCTGTTTCAGATAATGATTTTATCTGAATGATTATTTTTTTATTTTGTGGTTTCATAATATTTTTTTACTGCTTCAAGTGTTTCTGCTTTGTATTTGATATCCAACGTATCAATATACTCTTTAAATGATCCTGATATATCTATCACCTCTATTATACCATCAAATTCTCGATTGTCAATATCCTTTTTCAAAGTTTTATCCTCAATTACCAATGATCTAGGCAAATGCTGATGGATTTTAGCCGAGAGTTTATCTAATTTACCCTCTGTAACACCATCTATATCAATAAACAGCTTAATAAAGTTACCGCAGATGTTTTCTTTGGTTAAATCATCCTTAATTTTTGAAACTTTTATGTATTTATATACTGGCATATCGTCATTTGTGACGAATTCTCGTTCACCAGAATCTAAATCAAGGATATGAAACCCATTTTCATTTCCAACGTCATTAAAGTTGTGTTGGATCGGGCTTCCAAGGTATGTTATAGACCCTCTCTTGTATTCTTTAGTCTGATACTTGTGAAAATGCCCAGAATAGATATTTACCCCGTTTTTGAGCAAGTCTGAGCTATCTAGGCCATGTTCGCATACAGAAAATGAATTCCATTTGAAGTTTTGGATTTCAAAATGGCCAAATACATATTCTGACGGTTGAATTGTGTTAATATCGCATCCCCATGGAACCAAAGTGATTGTTTTATCGCCAACAATCTTCAGTTCTGTAACTTCATCATAAATATTAACATTTTCCCACTCATTAAAACTTCTAAGTGAATGAATTTCAGAATTATCGCGAAAATAACAATCGTGATTACCAGTGATCATATGAATTGTGATGTTTTTAGGAAACATATTCATAATTTTAGATGAAACGTCTAAGGTTTTAACCAAAATATCATCTCTGTAGTGATGCCAGTCGCCCAAAATGAATACAGTATTAATTTTACGTGATACTAACTCATCAATAAACATTTTCATCCATGTTTTAGTCAATTCAAAGTATTCCTCTGAATTTTTATTCACACCAATGTGTATATCACCAATCAGTGCAACTTTTTTTGAATTAATAGCTATCATTATCGGTGTTTTCTGTTTCCGTTCCAAAAACTATATGAAAATCTTCGCCAAATTCTTCAAATACCTTATTCTTATAAGATTCTTCAATCATCTGGTTCTTCTTTTCAACTGTAATCCTACCAATACACGCTCGCCACGCAATCCTAGAAAAATACCCGAATAAATTATTCTGAGCTACTAGCTGGTGTATTTTATTCCCATCATCATCTAATATTGGTTGTTTAGTTTTTTTATCTGTTACATACACGGGTTCAGTATGTTCATTATACATTTTTTTACCATTTGTATTAAGTTTCTGCACCTTACTACCATGTTTGTCAACTATGTCGCGACCCATAAGGTCTTTTATATACACTGGGGTCTTTACGAGTTTATATTCGGGTTTATTGAGGTCTTCTTCTGCAATAATTTTACAACCACGGTCAGATATAGACTTCCAGATCCTAAATAACGCATCACTGCGCATCTCTTTACCCCATGGGTTATCTTCTTTAAAATAATTTATAATTGATGGGATATGGGCAACCCCATCCACAATCTTTATAATATAATTACCTAATTCGGTCGTAGCTTCATCTGTCTTATAAAAATGACGGACTGCTGATACAAGATCATCATTCTCGATGTAGTATTTCCCCCGCTTTCTCCCGCGCTTTTCTATTTTTTTATTTTTTTCACTCATTCACTTGAAATTCTCCATATTTAATTTGTTGATCATCATAAATTATTTTTCTTTTTTCTGCATGGTCTTTACTATACAATAGATTGTCATATAAATCAAATATAATCAAAATATTTTTTCTTTCATGTAACCTTAGTCCACGCCCAACCGACTGAATCGTTTTAGCATACGCTTTACCTAAATAGCAGAACATTAGATATGGTAGATTATTAATAGATATACCTTTTGAGAAGATTACGCTCATTGCAATACACACAACATTTTCATTTTCTTCGATGATATTGATGATTCCTTTACGGTCTTTAACTTTCATCTTACCGCTGATGAAAAATACTTGTTTACCTTCCATCTCAAGTTTTTCTTTTAATAATTCACCTTGTTCAATTCGCTCAACTAAAATTAAAACATTTCCTTTTAAGGATGAGATAATTTTTTTAATATTATTATTCCTAAATTCCGATTGAAATATATGCTCTATTTCATTGTGGTAATTCTTTGTTGCATGTTGGCCTCCCCCTTTTTTGAATGAATATATTTTATATGGATCATTATGGTTAAACCTAACCATTTTAACTTCAACATTAGTAATATAGTCATCGTCGCGCAATGCCTTAGATGTTTTTGTATAAATTTCCGAACCAAAGAATCCAATAATTCTATCGCGTTCAAAACTATGCTTTGGTAAGCTACCAGTGAATCCAAATGTGTGATCATACTCAAAGCATCTAAGTAATTTAGATGCTTTAGGATATTTATCAGAAGTAAATACATGAACTTCATCATATATAAGTATTTTGATAGATTTAAATAAAGGATAATAAATTTCAGCCTTTGTTATCTTTCCATTATCGTTGTTTAGATCAGTTTGTAAAAATCCAGTGTTTACAATGGTAACATTATTTGTATCATCAAGCTCATCCTTACCTGACCACTTCCCAAAAGAAAATGAACACCGATATTTTTTAAAATCATCAAATGTCTGATTAACTAATCCGATATTCGGAACCACAATCAAGCATTTCATATCTTTTTCATGTGCAAAAATACTTTCAAGCATGATTGCCATCAATAGTGTTTTACCTGCTGATGTTGCAAGGTGCTGAATGCCCCTACCTACCTTAAATGCTATTTCTGCTGCCTCTATTTGATAATCACGCCCCTTAAACTCAGTGTTAGGAATATCGATAATATCATACGGAATCGAATTAACTAATTGTCCCTTAACTTTATCACTTAAATTTAATTTAAACCCCCATTGCTTCTCTTTAATAAACTTATATATCTCTAATATCAGTCCAATGTCACACATTCCTGATTTAGAAATGCTATATAAACGTTTTGGCATATTATCTTTAGTAGAAAAAGAAGCGTTTGGATTATTATACGAGAAATGATACTTGATTAGATCAAATTGGGGATGTGAAATATCCAATCTACATCTATTTCCCTTATAATGTGATATTTTTAAATCATTATTCATCTAATAATTTTTGATTACTATATCTATTCCCAATAACTAATGGGAGTGGGTGATCTATATCACAACATAATTCATTCAACGTAAATATCCTAGCTCCCCTCAAGTTTATTGTAAATTCACCATCTGTATATTTAACATATCCCCATTTATATTCACCACCTTTAAATATATCACCCTCATATATTTCTACATTATTTATATCAACTAATCCCGTAAACTGTTCAACTATCCAGTCATCATCACTAAAAATAGACTCAAAGGGATATTCAAAGGCATATTTCATCTTATTTTTTAAATCTTCCTCATAGGTAAACCATAATTGGTCGTCATAAGATGCTTGAACAAATTTCATCGGTTTGCCCATCTCAATATCAGGCTTATACCATGCTCTAAATTTAAATTCGCGCTTCATATGTTACATTTCATCAAGCTTGATCGTGTCGATAAGGTTTTTAATATCAAATCCAAGTTGGCGCATGTTTAGCTCACAACTTTCGAACAATTCAACCAATACATATAACTCATCAACCTTATGATCAATCTCTTTAAATGTTTTAGACCGTTTTAGAATTTCCTCTGCGCCCTTTTTAGTGACATTATCGCCAGCATCCTTCTTCTGATTATACACTGCGTCTACACCATGCTCTAGGAGTGATTCACGCTCGCGCTTTAGTTTATTAAGTTTAGCTTTATTGATAGCTTTGTATCCGCTCCATTTACCCTTTAGGCCAGGTATAATTAGTTCGTATTCGCGCAATCTCGTTTCATCGAAATTAACATCTTTTGAATATTCTTCAATATATCCCTTAACGATTTCTTCTACATCTTGTTTTTGTTTGTTCATAATATAAATAATTGTATGGGGTTGTTTAAAAAAGTATTTTCTGAAAAGATTTTCTTCACTGAGAAGAAGGGTTGTAAATTTAAATTGTTATTATCTTTGGAATCAAAGAATAAGAATATTATTATATCATACGTAGATGGTAAAAACAAGAGGCGACAACAAATAACTGAAAATAGTTTGAAAGATTACTTGTTTATTGAACGAACAACTAATTTATTTTATAAAACATTTAAAGAAATTAACCCATCTACTATAATTAAAGAAATGGATACTAGTGGTGCTGGTATAGGCGGCACTGCTACAGATATGGGTGCGCCATCAAGTGATACATACGCTACTGGCGATGCGCGTAACATGTTTGGGTCATATGGTAAAGATAAGAAGATGTCTATGATCCGTAGAAATAAAATTACGGATGGTATAAATACCCCAAAGAAAAAAGCTAAAAAGAAGGGGAAGAAAAAAAATGTCAAAGGGGAATAAACCAACATACAATGATATAGAATTTGATTCCGATGAAGAAATTGAATTTTATATGTGGTTAGAAGAAGCTGTTAAATATGATTTTGTAAAAAGTTTTTCATATAATGATGTAACATATGACCTATCCCCAAAGCAAACTATGACTGTAACGAAACAGTTGAAAACTAAAACTAAGACCGTTGAAAAGTTTTTACTGCACCCACACATTTACACACCTGACTTCACTATAGTTGCGGGTCATAGATGGAAACTATTAGAAGATCCATTAGATAAAATATCTGATAACTATGTGATAGATATCAAAGGGTCATTTAACAAACACGGTGGCGATAAAAACTTTTCTATAAATCAAAAATGGATGTTTGTAAAACATGGAATATTTGTGAATAAAGTTGTGCCAATAAAGTTTTTTACATCAACTTGGTGTCCAGATAAATGTAAATTAACTCCGAAAACTAGAAAACCTCGGACTAAATATACTAAAATTCCTACATTATTAGAAAAATTCGGAGCGAATGATTAGTTTGAATTTTTTATAAAATTCGGTGATAGCATCATTACTGATGACCACTCTTCGCGAATTTTTATGGTATCATCGACTGATAATTCTTCATCATTATCAAACGCTCTAAATCCTAATCCATAATGTAGTTTCACTGATGCATCATTACTTACTTGAGATCTATATCCCTCTGATGTTAAGTATTCATCTGCTGCGAGTAATAATTTAGATGCGATGCCTTGTCTGCGCATATTTTCTGGGACAAATAATTCTACAACACCCCAGAACTTAGATTTGCCTAAGTCTAATATAGCATCACCTAATGTGAATTTAACCCTATCTTGGAACGCTGAATTGTCATTATCGTTACTGATTTTCACTTCAGATAGTGATTCATATATTAATTCTAACATCAATGTGTCTTCGTCGCGCATATAATTATTTATTGCATTTTGTAATTTTTGTGATATAATATCCATATGCAGGTTCTAAACCATACAATCAAAGATTTTCATAAAGAAATTTATGTAGTCACAGAATGTGACCTCTTTGACAATCTGTATGACCAAAATATTGATTGGGATAAATTTAGTGTTAATTCAAGGCAATATAAAAAATTATTTTTCAATTATCTTAGTAAAACACTTCTTAATAAATTAAGTGATCATCAAGGTCGCACGTTCTACATTATAGGTAAGCCTGATATCACAAAAATTCACGAATATGTTACTGTAGAAGAATTTAACTATACATATTTCCTTAATATTGAAAAATTTTTTAAACTTTATCCAGTCAATGCGGTCATCGTAAAAAATAAGACATATGAAGAACTGATTGAAGATAATCCCGAATTAAATGAGTGGTTGATTAAAGAGATATTAAAGTGTAAAAAGAAAAATTCTAAAAAAAGTTTTGCAAAACTCAGTTCATTCGTCAAAACATATGAATTATCATTCTTAGATAAGAAAATATTTGATGAAACTAAAAATCGATTTATCTTTAATTAGATATTGATAATATTAACAACATCACTGACATCAAAACCACTTTGATTCTCAACAATAAACACTAACTTTCCGATATCTTGCAACTGAGGAACATCAATATATATTACATTATCATTAGTGATAGTATACGAAGTTAGTAGTGCGCCATCAAAGCCCGTATAGGACGATATAGGGTCAGATATAGCACCCAAACTATCAGACGACAGGTAGACCGCTGTGGTATAATCAAAATTATCACCTTCTAACTTTATTGTTGGTGAAGTTCCATTAACAAATGTGTCATTTTTGGTTGCAGTGATCAATGGATATGCCGAAATACTTAGTGAATCAACATCTAATAAGGATTTATCCAATGCCATATCTGAAAATGAAGCAATAGGAATAAAATCAGCATCTATTTCATAAATATTTCCAATTGCAGTATCTGGGTGGCGTTTAAACAGCCACCCCTTGATTATAAAAGATGTATCAACCATGATCCGATTTTTATCAGCCTCGCCTTTATCTGGTTGATCATCATAATTAATAGAACCATCCCACAACACCTCTGTCCTTAATTCAGTTCCAATTGCAGATAACTCTGGTGGAAGTTTCCATGAAATAATAATATATGGGTCGGCATATGGAACAAAATTAGAAATAATTTGGTGCATATCTTGAGCATGACGAGTCATAATACTCATATTTATTGATATATTTACAGGAACTGGTTGAGGAATCTCGTAACTAACATTACTCCCTTTGATATAATGACTATTTTGTTTATTTAAAACTCTGTCATTATCTCTTGCAACGCTTTTTAAGTCAACTGATATGATAGGTAAGGTTAAATGTTCAGCTTTATTAACTAAACTATGTATAATGCGCTGTTTAGATCCATATTTAAATTGAACCCTAATGGATTGCTCATTTGTCCTATCCTTATTAAATCTGCCAATGATGATACTATCAAATGCAGATATAAATTGGGTGATTAAATCTGTAACTTCAAAATAGTGAACATTATTCTTAGCCTTCATGTATAATTATTTATGAAATTCAACTAAAACACATTTTTAATGTATTTAGTCCATATTCTTTCATTATATTATCCTTTTCATTAGCAAATCTAATAGCGTTTTTCCCAATATCTCCTAATTTTCGGCGCAGTTCCTGCAATTGTTTAATGGAAATCATATACATATCATTAACATACGCACTATACCCTGTCACTTCTTTAATTCTTCTAATAATAAACCATTTATTTGACCTTTCCTTACCATCTAGTGCAGATTGTGGATGAAACATAACCACTGATTCGGCCTTATCATACAAAGTTTCATTAAAAAATATATCCCTGATGTCTTTAATTCCGTTCGATATATTTTTGATCGGCGTTTGAACAACATAATTGAATTTAAACTCTTTTTTTCCAAATAAGTGCAGTAAATGCTTTGATACTTGTAAGTCAGCGATCCGAAGTGATACCTTTTTCTTCATCTTTGTCCCGACTATATCAATCTTTACATAGGTATCATTCGTCAATTGATACATTTTAAGATTAAATTTATAAGATTTACTGTATTTACCAACTTCATATGACTCATGGTCAACATCTTTCCCACAAATGAAAATTATTTTATGTTTTTTTAATATTTCAATACATGGTCTATATAATTCGCTAGTAGATACTTGTTGTAGCTTCTTCCTATTAATTCCAGTGATATAAGAATCATTAATAGAATATGTTAAAAAGTTAATAATCAGTCCCATATGCATTCGAAACACGACAAACGTATGACAGTCCTTTAGTCTTCCTTCATTTTTTAAACGTTTCCATTCATTTTTCAAATCACATCTATCTAAAATGAATTTTGAAGTATATATGGATATTTTATTGGTGTAATTTTTTGGTTTCTTAAACATTTATTGGTGGAGTATACCAGATGATGGGGTTTAAATCAAGGGGGTATATGAAATTATTTATAAAAATGTGTATTTAAAGACTTTAATACCTATAATATACAGATTTTCAACCTAAAAAACAAAAACATATAGCTCCCCCCGTTGAGGCGAAGCCGAAACAACATTTTTGCTAATTTTTTAGTAATTTTTAACATTTAACACATTCCCCCGTAGGGGACACTTGTTTTATTTTGGATTATACTAAATATTATAGCAATCACAAGAACTAAATTTTTTAACATAGAAATCTTGATATATAATTTATTACCATTATTTAATATATAATATAAAAAAGGATTGTGCTCAGATTATTTCAAAAAAACAAACAAACATAAGATTAGGAAAAAAATGATAGGAAAACCAGCATTTCAGATGAATCCAATTGGGATTAGACCCCCACAAATAGTTACACCTCCAATAAAAGATAAGGCAGAATTAATCAAAGGGGTTAATTACGTGGCGGATAACAGTGGGTGTTCAGCTTACAGAATGATTTGGCCATCATATATGATGAATTATACCTATAATTCATGGATTTCTGACTGTAGAAAGGTAATGTTCAATGAACAATTTTACGATGGGGTCGATGTGGTGCGTATGCAAAGGCAGGTAAGCACCAATCAATTCGAATTATTTAAGATCATGCGTAAAATATGCGACAAGAAGGGTGTAAGGTTGGTTTATGAGCTTGACGACATCCCATTATATGAGGATATTCCCCTATATAATAGAAATCGATCATCATATGCAAGGAATGACTTTAGAGGCAATATAATCGAAATGATGAACATGAGTGATGAGGTGACTGTAACCTGTAAATTCATGCGAGACTACTTTAGATCAAAGATTTCTAATCAAAATATTACAGTTATTCCAAATTACATCCCAAAATCGTGGTTAGATCGGTATTGGGATGAACAAAAGACAAAAATTAATTTTTCAAAACATAAAAAGAAACCAAGAATCCTGTATGCGGGTAGTGCAAGCCATTATGGGTCAGGTGCGGTCGAAGATGACTTCACAAAGCTCGAAGAATTCGTTAGAAAGACAGTAAATCAATATCAGTGGGTATTTTTTGGAGGAATTTCAAGAAAATTGGTTGATTTGTATAAATCTGGCAAGATTGAGTTTTATGGGGGGTGTCCTGTTCCTCAATATCCAGATGCTATTCAAAAATTGAAGATTGATCTAAGTATTGCCCCTCTTTTGAAAAATAATTTTAACAGATCCAAGAGTAATATCAAATTTATCGAATTTGGCGCAATGGGAATTCCGTGTATATGTCAAAGTGGTATTGAAACATACGATGGGTCACTTTATACCTTTGATACGCCTAAAGAATTGGATGATCAGATAAAAAGCTTGACAATTGACTCAAATTCCTATATAAAGGCGTGTAGAAAATCTCGAATAGCGTCAGAAAAATATTGGCTAGATGATAATTTAATCAAATGGAAAGAATTTTATGATAATCCATACGGCGATGTTAAACGAGTAGAATTAAACAAATTACAATAATTATTAAACAATGGAAAGTGAAAAATTAGAATATTGGACTGCTGAAATTGGTCCTGTCGATAGAAATAAACTACCACTGGGGGCAGATATGTTATTACGGGAGCCATTAAAGGTTGCATTTTTCAACATGTGTAAACAATTAGATATCCCCACTACTGATTATATATGTTCTAGTGGTTGGGGGTGCGATAGTGAGCAACTTCAAACTATGTTTTACGCGAGATCTACAGATGAAACTAGAAAATCACTTATATCGTCATATCATAACGAAAATATATCTATGCCTAGATCACTACGGGCATGGGAGTTGTTATATGAAGAAGAACAAAATCTAATCAAATAATAGGATTGATTTTTCTCATCTTACGTGGTAAACTTCATAAATGTATAGAAATATAGTCTACAGTAATGCAAAATCCATGGTGAAGTTATTCACATGGGACAATGATGGTAATCGTATTACGAAAAACTTTCAATATGAGCCATACCTATATCTGGATACGGGGAATGAAGCCGATGCAGTATCTATTTTTGGTGGAAACCTTAAGAAGCGCACGTTTAAGAACAGCTATGACCGTTATAAATTCGTAAAGGATTCAAAAATTGTTCGCATATACAATAATCTTCCAGTTGAGCAAAACTTTTTGATTGATGCATTCTGTAAACATAATAAACACGAAGATTTTTCAAAATTTCCCCTATCTATCTTTGCGGTTGATATTGAATGTCCATCCCCTGATGAATTTCCTGACGAATGGGAAGCAAAATATCCAATTAATGTAGTAACCATTTATAATTCTTTGAAAAAAGAGTATAGGGTGTTCTGTTTAGAGAATGATTTTAATCCAGATAATTTAACGGGACAAAATCGCGATAGATATGACAAAATTAAGGATGAATTTGACATTGTATCAACTACTCATGCTACGGAACCAGATCTTCTTAAGGCATTTCTGAATTATTGGAAAGAAGACTATCCAGATGTTGTTACAGGGTGGAATTTAACCTTTGATATACCATATATTGTTAACCGAATGATGAAATTGTTAGCAGGTGACACGTATTTAGAGCTATCACCTGTTGATGATGTTCGTGAAGTGAATCGCCCTAAGAGAATGGAAGCACAATTTACTCAATACGTTAGAGACTACACTCTAGGTGGTATTACTATCTTGGATTATTTCGAATTGTATGCGAAATTTAATTTCAAACCAGTTCCAAATAGAAAACTAGACACAATTGCCGAAATTGAGCTTGGTATTGGTAAAGTTAAATTTGATAGTTCTAATTTATACCAGTTAGCTATTGATGATTGGGACACATATGTGTTTTATAATATTGAAGACGTAAATATTATCAGATTGTTAGAAGAACGATTAAACTTTTTGAAGGTTGCGCGATTATTGAGTTATATGGGTATGACACCATTGAATAAATCGATGGATACGATACCTATCATCAATGGATACTGTGCAGTCAATGCATATGAAGATGGAAAAATCATTCCAACTTTCAATAAGGAAGGTGTTGAATGGAGAACATACGATGGCGCATTTGTTAAAGAGCCATTATATAAATTTTGTGAACAAATTGTATCATATGACTTAAACTCTCTTTATCCGATGACTATGGTTACTTTAAATGCGTCACCTGAAACTAAGGTCGGAAAGATTGATAGAGAATATGGTGATAAGGTTGATTTTATCGATACATCTGGAAAATTAACAACTATAACAAGAGAAAATTTAGATAAGTTTATTAAAAAGAACAATATTGCAGTAAGTAAATCAAATATTTTGTTTAGACAAGATAAACAAGGTATTTTTCCTAAGATTGTAGATGAAGTTTATAACAAACGTCTAGAGTTTAAGTCAAAAATCAAGGCAAATAATATAAAACTTGAGGCTGGCGTATCTAAAATTGAAGAGAAAAAACTAAAGGATGAAAATATCATTTATGATGTATTTCAAATGACCTATAAAATTTTGATAAATAGTTTATACGGAAGTAGCGGTAATAAGTATGCATGTATGTCTGATTTAGATATAGCAGAGTCTGTAACCCTTACATGTCAACATGTTATTAAGGAATCATCAAATTTCTTGAATAAAATCTGCCAAAATATATTAAAAGAGGATGAAGTGATTGACCGAGTTGAATATTGTGATACAGATTCCAACTATTTGATAATCAAGGACTTATGTAATAAGTATAATATTAAATTTATTGATGAAACTACTGGTCGAGTCACCCAAGATGTATTAAAGCTCTGTGATGGTATCGAAAATTCACTCAATAAATCGATTAAGAGGTGGGGTGAAGTTGAATTAAATTCAAAAGATTGTAGGTTTGAGTTCAAGATGGAATCAATTGCAGATAAAGCGTTGTTTCTATGCCCTAAAAATTATATTCTCCATATTTTAAATAATGAAGGATTTCATGTTGATAAAGAATCGAAACGTTGGAAATACAAAGGGATTAGATTGGTATCCTCAAGTATGCCAACTGCCTTAAAACCGTTAGTTAAAGAAATCCTTCATGATATGGTTATGAACCGTAATAAAAAATCATGTGATGATAGATATACCAAATCGTTTGAAGCCTTTTCTAAGATGGATCATGATGATATAGCTCAAATTAAATCCATGAATAAATATGACGAGTATGCAAAAAAATGTATTGATTGGAACACTGCGCCAAGAATGCTTGCCCATTATCGTGGTGCATATTATTATAATAAGATTTTAAAAGACTTAGGTATTACTAATTTATATCCAAAAATTAAAAATGGGGATAAAGTTAAATATCTATATCTCCATTCTACCAATAAATATAATATCAATGTGATATCCTATGTTGATAATTATCCAAAGGAATTTGAATCGATATTTCAGATAAATAAAAATTTGATGTTCGAGAAGGGCGTCAAAGATGTTGTTAATCAGTTCTATGCTGCGGTTGAATGGCACTTATCATCACCTAATAAACAAACAAAAATAGATATATTTGAAGAATTTTTAGATTTTACTTGATTTCTCGATTTTATCTGATATAATACAAATATGGAAAATACAAAACTAAAAAAGGAAAATGTAGTAATTTTTGAAGATAATCTTGGTCGTCTTATTATTGGTGAGACTGTAGAAGAAAATGAGAGCTTTGTTGCTATCCGAAACCCCGCTATAGTTCAAGCGGATCAAGATCAGCAAACTAAACAAATGGGGTTCCGACTTATTCCAACAGCATATGTTGAATTGTTTGATGATATTGGCGAAGGTGTATGGACGTATTCGAAGATTACAAATAAGTTTAATAATAAGGTCATCACTGATGATATGTTTAACTTCTATACATCAACCATCCAAAAGTATTTGGAACTAAAGCAACAATTTGATGATCGTGTTGCTGAAGAATCGGTAAACAAGGTTGTAAACATGGTAGATTAATATTATGTCATCTTCAATTATTAAATTAGCCAAAAAGTTAAACGCATTTGCAACCCCATTAGATGATGAAACAGGTCTTGCAAAGATTTCCGACTGGATTGATCTAGGGTTCTTAGGTTTAAATGCGATTATAAGTGCAGACTGCACAAAAGGATTGCCATGCGGTCGAGTTACGACATTATTTGGCCCTTCAAAGTCTGGTAAGTCACTTATCTCAGCACTTGCCCAGAAGGGTGCTCAAGATAAGGGCATGACCCCTATCATTTTTGATACGGAGTTTGATAAGGATGGTAGAATGGAAAAAAGTTTTGGTGTTGATACATCAAACGTTTTGACCCTCCCAATTGAGTCTATCGAAGAGCTGATTATTCAATGCACTAAACTTATTGATCAAGTTATCGAGAATGAAGAATTTGGTAAATATTTATTTATTGTAGATTCGCTTGGGTTTATAACATCTAATAAAGAATTGAACGATGCAGCGGGTAGTAATGCAAGTGGAGTAGCCATGGATATGGGACTTAAGGCAAAAATGATAAAAACCTTTCTTAGAGCTATTAAAGGCAAAGTAGCTAAGTCAAAGTGTCCATTACTTCTTATTAATCACGAGATTGCAAATCCAAATACTAAATATGAGTCTGCATTCAAGGAACAAGGTGGAGGAAATGCTATTACCCTTGTATCAACCGTAATGATTAATGTTAGCGCAACAATGCTTAAACAAGATAAAGGGAATGAACTTGACGTTGAATCTATTATGGCCAATTTGAACTACACTGGTCAAAATATTAATTTATTTACCCAGAAAAATCGTTGTGCGATTCCACATAAGAAGGTAGAGTGTTATCTTAATTACGTAACTGGCATAGATCGGTATAGTGGGTTGAAAGAGGTATTAGACATGCTTCCAAACCTTTACACAATGGACGCAAAGGGTGAAAAGGGTAAGGGGCATAATTATTATATTGAAATCGAGGGCGTTGAAACCAAGCTTGGTAAATATAAAGAGTGGCAAAGTGACAAAGAGCTTTGGGATAAATACCTACTCCCCGAAGTTAACAAGATTGTAAAAGAAACATTCGCATTTAAAGAGCATGGATAAAATAATAACAAAATACTTAAATAATACAGATCATAAAATCTTCTGTAGAGATGATAATTGGAACCTTCAGGTTGATTTTAAATTTGTGGGATATACCAAATCATTTGATACCCTCAAATCACTAGAATCATTCTTATATAATGAGGCATATAAATCATTTAAAAGGCCATTCTATTTAGAAATTTCAGGTCGTCAAACAGGTAAGACTACTAGGATGATTGAAGATATGCATCGTCATATAGAGCAAGGTGGTATTGCCTGTATTTGTTGTTCGACAACAAGGATGACTAACCATATTAAAAATATATTTATGGAAAAATACAAAAGTCTTGATAGAGTGATTTCGTGGGATACATATGAGCACTCTGACGGATATGATAAGCGCGTAATTCGCAATTATTTTGATGAATTTGATTTCAATGAAAGAGCATCGTTTGACCCAAATGGATATTATTGCACAACGGCGTGTAGGGTTAGGAATATAAGAAATTTTCTTCCTAAATCTAACAATAACGTAGAAGTGGTATTTAACACACTTAATGATTATTTATTTTACAAATTGGTAAATCATTGTAATCATAATTTTGAGTCACATAAGAACACATCAATTACACACACAATGATCGGTGATAGATGGGAAGTTGAGTCTGGCAAAATTTGGGAATAAAATAGTAATGGGTAATATAAATAATAGTTTAACATGTGTTTCGGCTACATCTCAAATTAATTACAAACACACACTAATTTACACATCATTTAATAAATGTGCCCGTGATTCTTGTGAGAGATATTGTTATACACAAGATATTGTTCAATCAAATACTACTCCATTGCCAAAACTATATAACCAAAAAATCATAGAACACGGCGAGTCAAAATATATTATATTTTGTCACGATGATGTATCATTAGAAGACCCACAACTATATGAAAAAATTGATAAAGCAATTGGGAATAATTCTGAGTTTGCAATTTGCGGTGTAGCTGGGTCTAAAGAGTGTGTTATCAAAAACAATAACCTTTGGCACGTTATGAACTCAACAGGAAAACCATTTTATAATTGTAGTGGGGCAGTTGCTCATTACACTGGTAAGGATGATACAGAGTGTTTTATGAGTAACTTTGGGACAACTCCAGCGAGGGTTATCTTATTAGATGGTGTGTTTTTAGCAGTCAATGTTGAAAAAATTAACAAAGTTGGTCTGAGATTTGATGAAGACAATCCAACTGGGTTTCATTTTTACGATCTTTTATTTTGTTTAGATGCAAATAAGCTAGGATTAAAAATGACAACTGTTCCGATTTGGTTAGTTCATAAATCACATGGATTAAATAATTTAGAGGATGAAGAATGGAATAAAGGAAATGAATATTTTAAAAAGAAATGGAAATAAAATTATGAATAAAAAGCTGTATAAATTACTATGTAATTATTATAATGAAGATCAAGTAACAATGAACATTGAGGATCATTTTATCAAATTAATGAAAAGATTTGATATTGATTCAGAAGAATGTGATTTCACAAATCGGTTTGATTTAAAAACAGGATGTGCCAAATTAGGCAGTATGGATGAAGGTGAACCACTAAAAACTATGAAAGGTATTATAAACAATGATCATAGAATTGGTTCAATTGATCCCGATAAAGATATTTTAAAATCACTAGGTTTTGAAGACGCCACTGATGAACAGGCTTACGCATTAAACATGTCGTTTATTTGTAAAGCTAGGGAAGATGCTAAAGTTGTAATTCAACCCGAAACGAAAGGGCCGTATATACCACCAGTTCGAGATTATACAGATTATGATAATGAGTATAAAAAACTGATGGATTCAATTTCATACAATCCCCCATTTTTAATGCGTATGTTTAAGTGGGTGCCTTCAGTTAAAAATATCATATCATATAATAATGATAAAACCTTTTATACAAATTATAATAACCTTGGACAAATAGATAAACAAAAAATCATCCATTATCAAATGGTTGAATCTTTAGAATGGGGAAACAATGATTAGTGAAAAAATAATTAAAAAAATAGTCGGGCAAACTGATGTTGAAGTTATCGAAGATATTCTTCGTGGTAATGACATTGAAGCACCAGTTGCCAAGATTGTAAATAATGGATTAGAGCTATCTTATGGGGTTTTACAGCGAAAAAAGATTTATATTGAGTCTGATGGTAATGATGTATTTATTCAATCTGAAATAGGGTTAGAACATCATGTCCCAAAGGGTATTATTAAGACGGATAAGTTTACTGACGGTGATTCGACGGAGCTATATGGTAATGAATACATCAAAGATAAAGATGGCAATATGGTGAATGACGATTACACTGGTAAAAATATTATGGAGTCATTTACGAATACACATGGTCAACGCATTATGGATGCTATGTTTGATGCATTACAAAATGAAGACGCCGATGAATTTATTAATTTATCGGAAGAAGATGTTAAAAAATTAGAACGGGGGCTTGGATAATATGGATATATTTGAAGAAGATATTAAAAAACAGTTTAAAAAACGGTCTGATCTTGAAAAACACGTTGATGGTGAATTTGAACGGCAAGAGTTATCCGAAGCCCAACGGGTAAAAAAAGAACTAGATGAATATCAAGATGTGTTTAGACAATTAGAAGATCACGCAGATAGTTCTATTGATGAAAAGACGAAAACTATGGCAGAATTATTTGCTAATCAACGCAAAGCTACCGAATTATGTTCACAACTACTTCAAGTAGATGAAAAAGGCCGCGATGAGGAAACAATTGATAAGCTTTCTCAATACATTAGTTACATTGGACGAAAGATTGCCGATAGTTTTTCCGAAGTAGCGAATGATTATAGAGATAGTGGAGCAGAAGTTACTGAGGCGGTGATGGATTATGGTGAAATTATGCAAGGGCATGATAATTACCTAGCAGATATTGACAATTATGGAAAAGGATTGAAGAAATTATGAGTTATAAAGAGGCACAAGACGAAATTAGACAAAGTGATTGGGTATATTTTGAATTTGATTTATATCAAGTCCGTTCTGTAGATGATAATACTATAACCTTATGTCACCATATTGGAGATATAATTACAACTCCTGATAGATGTGTTCACTTAAATCATACAACTAAATGGATATCTGATCAAATTCAGGAATATTATCGCATGACAGGTGAATATTCTACGTTAATTTGGACGCATGGGCAAGTAATTAAAGAATATTTTGTTTCTGTATGGGAACGGGCTATGATATTATCAATGAAACATGCCAATACGGAGATTGCAGATGTTAGATTTTTTTGGGGTATGATATCTAAAATTGCCGAAGAATATAATAATACTAGTATAAATGGAGTATTTCCATTTAGATTGCGTGATAGTGATAAGCAAGTAAGTAAAGAAATAACATACGATAGCCATCTGAGGGAATTAACTAAACATGATTAATATAGAAGAAACTATAGTAGGTTCATATAATGAGATTAAATCGCACCTCGGAGCAATATTTAGTAATAATGAATTAGAGGATGTATTAAAGTTAAATATAAAACTACCTCAACGAGCACCTTAGATATACAATTAAAAAATATTCTCGACAACAATTTCGACAAAAGAACTAAAAGTGCGTCTGGTGTAATAATAGGGTTGTATGCTATAAATAAATCAGATGATGATATCGTTCAAATATCAATCACACTTAAACAATTCAACATAAAAATAACAAATGATTAAATCAATCAATTATGGAAAAGGATTAAGAAAACTATGAAAGAAAATAAAGAGCAAAGGCAAATAATTGACGAATATGAAAGAAAATACCATATCACATATGATATGCGCGATTTATATAATATAGAAACATATTACGACGAATATAGTAGGGAAATTAAGGAATATTATGAACGCATTAGAGTCGAAATTGACGAATTGGATTACACCCTATTGAATACTCAATTTAGTGGACGTGAATTAATTTTACGGCGTCGGTTAAAATTACAATTAATTTTATGGGTTGAATATTATTTAAATAGAAAGTGTTTTATGAATGAAATTAAAAAAACTATGGATGAAATTAAACAAATAGACGACTCGACTGGAAAATAAAACATGATTAAATCAATTAAATTCGTAGAAGGATTTACCGTAAATGAAATTTATAAGAACGCAGATAAAGAACACCACTTCACAAGTGGCCTAAATGCGTATTGGGGGCCTAATGGTTGCGGCAAGTCAATAGCATTAAAATTCCTTAAGTCTTACTGTTCAATTCCACTTGGAGGTTGGACACAAGTTGTTGATCCAAAGACACTTGCACCCGATCCATTTCCACATTGTTATCGCGCATTCACACCTGAAAAGGATAGAGTGGTTATTGATTGGGATGGAACGCCTGTATTTTATAATGCTGGTGATATTTCAGATAATAATGCGTGGTTTTTCCAAGCCGCTGGTAATAATTCAGAGGATGGGTTGTCCACAGAGGCTGAACGCTTTGACACAATGACTGAAAAGCCATCGTCTGGCCAATATCGATTGAAACAAATCAATAAAATTCTTAATGTTGTTAAGAACCCACCTAATTATAATAATGCTAATCCAAAACTGGGTGATGTTAGTGAACAGTTAGAGTATCTTAACAGTCTTCCAAAGGATGGTAAGATAACTATGCTACTTGATGAGCCAGAACGCTCTCTATCACTTCCTAAACAGAAGAAATTGCTGGAAGTATTGCTGGAGCTGTCAAAAGATTATCAAATTATCATGGCATGTCACTCACCATTTATTCTTGATTTACCAAGAGAACAAGTTAACATTATTGAGATCGAAAAGGGTTACACAAATGAGTGTGATCAATTGTTTAATTTTAGAAAATAATTATGGAAAATATGAAAACACAAATAGAAGCACAAACAGATATAGATTACTTAGAAAATCGAGCTAAAAATGAACTTCAGCGCGGAAATATGCTGGCATACAATAAGTATCGTTTTCTTTTAATTAAAATATAGTTATAAATAGAAAAATATTGCCAAAAGTATAAATAATTATATAAGACAACGAAAATAGGGTTGAGTTCACCCGAATTAACGCTTGGGAAGATTAGTCCGTTAGGACAGTCGTTGAACCAAGAAAAGAATGTAATTTCATATTTTTCATGATTTTACAGAACTATATGAAACAAATCGCAGTATTTAAGGATACGCTTCGCATTACTGGAAAATAATATGTTTTTGATTGACGCATCCTACGTTTTATGGTAGGATCATACTATGAACATTGATTCAAAAACCTTTGAACATAGTATCCTCTATCAATCAATTAAAAGCCCATATTTTATGGGGTCAATCATTGAACATGTTGATATAAAGTTTTTTAATGATAAAGACGTTAAAAATATATTTCGTCAAATACTATCTTTCTATAAAAGTTACTCAAAATACCCAAATCTTACAGAAATAAAGACTATTTTATCGGATGAAGCCACAAAATCGGCATTTATCAATGTTGTAGAAACATTTAAGGGGTTAGAAACCGATATTGATATTGACGTTCTTCTACAGCAAACAGAACAATATTTCAGAGAAAAATCAATTGTCAATACTATCCTTGATATTGGTGAAAATTTTAGAGATTTGACTCATACAGAGATTGCAGAGAAAGTGACTACTGCATGTGGCCTTACGATCATTACAGATATTGGATTTGACTATTTCAAGAGCATCGAAGAGCATATTTTATGGCTTCAAAGTGGTCAAAATAAAATATCCACTGGATTTCCGTTCTTAGATAAAAAATTAAAGGGCGGTTTTAATGCTGATGGTAGAGCACTTTATGTTATTATGGGTGGCACTAACTCAGGTAAGAGTATTGTGCTCGGTAATCTTGCTGCAAACGTAATTAGGCAGAATAAATGTATCCCAATTATCTCTTTGGAGATGGATGAGCAGCTTTATTCTCAGCGAATGTCTGCAAATTTTGCGGAAATCGAAATGGACGAGATTAAAAACGAAATTGATGAGTTTAGATCGACTATCAACACATTTAAAGAGAATAATCCCGATGCAAAACTAATTTTAAAAGAGTTTCCCCCAGGTAAATTAACTGTTGCGGGGTTAGATGCCTATCTTGCTAAACTAAAAAAGAAGGGATATGATTTTGGGGCAGTATTTCTTGATTATATCACCCTAATGCGGGTCGAGGTATCAAATGGTATGTATGAGAACGGTAAACAGCTTGCAGAGGACGTTAGAGCACTATCATATAAGTATGCAGTATCATTTATTACCCCAATTCAGGCAAATCGTGGCGGTGTTGATGGTGGACAGCCAAAATTGGATAATGTTAGTGAATCTATGGGTATTGCCCATACTGCCGACTTTATTGTTAGTATATGGAGAGAAGAAGATGATGTTGAGACAGGAACGATGCGTATAGGAGTCATCAAAAACCGTATTGGAGAAAACTTTGGTGTCCAGATGTTTGAATTAAATAAATATCTGAAATTGAAGGAGGTTGATGAAGTATTTGAAGAAGACAAAGAATCGATGGGTGCTCAGTTGAAAGAACAAATGAGTGCATTAAGCATTTTTGAAGAATTGAATTTGGATGTGAAATAATTCAAGTTGACAAAACCAAGTTCATTATAAATAATAGCATGTCATCTAAAAAAATATTTTTTGTTTCTAATTATGGGCTGATGTATGCCGCATCACAAATTTTATTAGAATACGCTGGGATAGTTCCAGAAAGGGTTCTTCACACTAAGTATTCTGAGGTTATTGATGATTTGGATACGTTTCTATTTGAACATACTAACCATGGGGATACAATCATATTTATCGGGTTCAATTCAGATATTGAAAAGGGCGTCCGTAAAGTGTATAGTAAACATACGGGGTTCAAATTTTTAAATAATACCGATACTACCAATTCATTACATCAATCCATTGATATTTTCAAGAAATCTAATGTATCAAAGACATGCGATATCATAAATTTTGCAAGATATGCTAAAGATTGGGTATCAATGGACTTTAAGTATAAAGAATCATATATTTTAAACGTGTTGTTCAGGGTATTAGATTTTAACCAATTTTATTCTATATTTAATAAAGGGTATGACACTGAATGGGCTTCGAGTTGTATCCCATATGTTGTTGAACACATTAAAACGTTCAAAGCTCAGTCCCAAAATGTATATGTGTTAAAGGGTTTCTACTTCGTTAACTCAAATATTCAATATTTAGATGATTATATGTATTATTATATACCCAAACTTGGCAACCTAAGCGTTATTGATACAAAGAAGGGTAGGTTGTATCTAAGAAAGCATCCAGACTGCGAGAAAGACATTCTCACGTTCGCAAACAAGGTATGCGACGATACAGTTGGATATAAAAATTTATGTTCAGCAAATATCTCAAAAACATTTCTAGAATTAACCAAACAAATTAAAAAATATGATCTATAATAACTTATTCGAAAAATCACCATTAGAAGAGCTTGAATTTAACGAATTTCATGAAATGATCTTGAAGTTTTGCACATATGTGTGTATGTTGAAGAATAAAAAGTTAAATTACCCTTCGATTTTTGTTGCAATTGTTGAAGATAAGGGTTTACTAGAACTATATACAGAATTTTGTGGATTTGATAACACCAGAGACTCAATTTTAGAGTTTTTAAAGTTTGATGAAAGCATAACCAAGAGTAAGTTTATTAAAAAAGTAATCAATAATGGAAGAATTTGAGAAAGTTATTTATAATACCTATTTAAAGGTTATTGCAGCTAAACAGCAACGGGCATTTAGTTATCGAAAAAACTTTGACGATCTGGATGTTGAAAAACGGGGCGATTTAATCAAATTGTCAAATTTTCTAAAAAGATATCCACATATCCAAGTAGAAAAATTTCTAGAATCACCTTATAAACTTTTTGAAGACACAAAATTTTTCCCATTGAAGTTTTATACTAAGCGCAGAGCACTATCGGCATACATTACATACAAAAAGCAGTTGATTAATCTACCGCCAGATAATGAATACCAGATTAATACAGTAGTGACCAGCCTAAAATTCATTTTAAAGTTTTGCATAGCCGAAAAGATCAAAGTGGTTGATTATATTGAACATATAGATGGAATTAACTCATGTCTCACGCACCTTAAAGAAGATAATGTTAGCATTTATACATTATTTGGGTTTGACAACTTCAAATCAATACTGTATAATACCGATTCAGAATTGAAAACATTGTTATTCGGAAGTAATTATATAGATTACGATATTATGCATAGAAAATATATTCATAGTAAAAAATGTCGAGAACTTGTAGAAAAGGGCTTGAAAAAGATCAAAGACTATGGTATAATATAAAGATCAAATAAATTTGTTCACATAATTGAACACTAAACGGCACATAATTGCCACAACATAAACATAAAGGAAATAAAATGACAGATACACTAGATATGGACAGCCTGTTCGATGAAATTAGCTCAGGTTTTAAGAAGGAAAGTAGCACTGGGGGTAGTTCTTTTTATAAGGATATTCTTAAGTTTGAAAAAGATAAGGATTATATCGTAAGGTTGCTTCCTAATCGTAAGGATGCGGAGCATACAATTTATCCAATTGAATATCATGGTTGGAAGAGTTGTTCGACTGGTAAATACATGGAGGTAGTTGATCCTTCTCGTCTTGACCTACCAAATCCAATTAAACAATATTCCTATGAACTGGGTGCTAAGTTGAAAGCATTGAAATTGGATGTGACAGACCCTCGTATGATCCGTGGTCGGTCTATTTGGACAAATGGGACATGGCTACTTAATTGCTATGTTATTTCTGATCCAACAAATCCCGAAAACGAAGGAAAGGTTAAAATCATTCGTGCAGGTTCGGTATTATTCAATGATGTGATCCATGACCACTGGAAGGGAGAACGTGCTGATGAATACGGCAATCGCATTTTTGACCCATCATCAAACGGGTGTAATTTAAAAATCCGATGCACTGATAAGGGTGGTAACAGCACTAGTAAGATGAACGTTGAATACAATAAGTCATACTTTATGTCAGCGTCGGCAATTGAAGGCGTGTCGGATAGTCTTGAAAAGATGATTGAAACACTTGATAGTTGTCACGATCTTACATCAGTTTACCCAATTAAGACCGAGGAAGAGCTTAAGGAAATCCTTAATACTCACTTCATTGGTGGTAAAGACCTTACTGTATTGCAAGATGACGAGGAAGGGACGCCAAAGGGTGAGGCTGCACCTAAGATGAATGATGTTAGTGATATGTTCAATACAGCTTTTCCAACTCCAAAGGTTGAATCAACTCCAAAGGTTGAATCAACTCCAAAGGTTGAATCAACTCCAAAGGTTGAATCAACTCCAAAGGTTGAATCAACTCCAAAGAAGGATACATCAACTCCAACTATTGATGACCTATTAGCTGACATATAATATGAGTGATCGCCTTGACCCAGTTGAAGAAGCAATGTTTAGAAGCACTGCTAGTGGTATGCATAGATTAACTAGTTCTGTCACCAGTGGTGGTAGAGACAGTGGCTTACGCAATAACTCAATCGAACATCTGGCAAGGGAAATTGTGGGGCGCGGTGGGGATAATAGAAATCCCACTGCGCCACCTACTAATCAACCATACCAACACCCAGATATTTCTGATAATATATTACCATCTAAAATAGACGGCGATATGTTGATTGATATTAATCAAGAAATGAGATCGGCTGGTGTAGACATTAAAGATAATTTAAACATGGACGTTATTGATCGTCAAAATAAACCTATGGATTTGCCGTATTATAAATCTAATAAAAATAATCAACCACATCAACAATTACCCCAAGAGGATAAGAATCAGATGATGTTTGATCTAGACAGTCATGTAAAAGCCGAAGATGTATTTAATATGTTATCAGATATTCGTGATGAACTGAAAGCTATAAAGAAGAAACTAAATGAGCAAAATAAAGATAAGTAAATCATTTATTCATAATTTTTTGATACCTGTTGCAAATGTTGTCGATAAAGCCACCTTAACCATTAAGGATGGAAGGATATCAACAGTTGCTGCATCTAAATCTACTGGCATAATTTTATCAATATCCCAAGACATTGATACAGATATCGATGAAATGGATATTGGTATTGGTAATATCAAAAAATTCAAAATATATCTTGATACAGTGACCGATTTGGATAATAGTGATGAACTTATAGTAAACAATAATACAATTAAATACAAATCTGATAAATATAGGTTTACATTTCATCTGTTAGATAGTTCGATTACTGGCAAGGCGAAGATTTCTAAGGATTTGATTACAAATTGGAGTGTAGATAACTCATTCGTTGTATCGCATGAAAGCATTAGAGAAATCATTCGTATTAAGGCTGCAAATAAAGAAGCTGATAAGGTGTATTTCAAATTTGTTGAAGATGGTGTATATGCAGATGTAACAGATTATGCGATTACAAATATGGACACGACTGGATATAAGATTGCTGATAGTTTTGTTGGCAATCCTAATGCAACAGGGTGTCCAGTATCATTCGATATCATTAAGTGTTTATCATATCATAAAAATACCCCATTTAAATTCAAATACACAAATCGTGGTGGGTTTTTGATCCAAAGTATTATAGATGATACGTTAATTTCGTATGTTATCTCTGAAATTAAAAACTAATGAAAAATAATATAAAAACATTAGGTTATTTTATTAAAAGACTAAAGGATTCTGGATATGAGACATGGATGATGTTTGATCGATACTCTGATGCAGACCCAAGAAAGTTTACAATTCTTATTGATCCATCTAATGCCGCAGTGTGGATAACATGCTATGAGAATTTAGAAGATGAAGGTGATGTGTATTTTGAATTACATGATGGTGGGCAATTTATCCCATTCAGACTTCGCATCAAAACTGATTCCTTTGAAATTATCGTGAAGCACTTAAATAATTATGGTATCGTGAAGAAATATGCAGAGGAAAATAAATAATTATATGGATGAAGAAAATACAAACGATAAAATCAATTCCGAACGTGTTGAAAGACTTCTTAAAAAATTAGCCAATGTCCCACTAAGTGAAGCGCAAGAAAAAAGAGAACTTAATGCAGGCAATTTAGTTGCACATGTCGAAGAATACCTTGGCCCATTTATGATTTTTGGATATGACCTAAGTGGTAATGCAATTGCATTATCAACCGCTAAAAACCAAAAAGATATGGATGCATTAACGGTGTGTATTGGTAGGTATATGGCACAAAATACCGCTGGTGGTGCTTATGGCGATGTGAGTGATTTTGAGGGCGAATAATAATTATGAAAATCGATTCACCTTTATCAGTAACTGTAATTGATGGTCAATTAGTAATCAGTATTGGCATTGATAGAGTGAATGGCCATAACGAACATCCGATTTTCCCTCACATGCACTTTGATGATCAAAGCGAGTGGATTTCTAATGTCATTTATGAGCTTGAGAGGGACGATGAGACAGGCGCGACAGCTATTTCATCACTACTTGATAACGTAATGAAAGCTGCGATTGAAAACGGATCATGCGGCATCACAGAAAATTCACCAATTGGGTGGACATCTGATGGGGAACCAACCTGTGAACCGAACAAGATTCACTCTTGGTAGAGCGGTAGTATATTTTCCATTTTTTCGCTTGCTTTTTCTAATATTTCATGATAACATATCAACATGGATATAGTTATATTAGGAAGAGGGTATATATCGGGAAAAATTCAGAAGTTTTGGGAGTTGCCAGATGTAAATATTATTCAGGTTTCCCGATCTGAATACGATTATTTGAGTCCGTTCCAGTTTGATAATATGGTAAATAAATACAAGCCATCATACATTATCAATACATATGGATACACTGGTAAGCCAAATGTTGACGCATGTGAGGATAATGTGATGGAATGTTACAATAGAAACTACTATGACCAAATATCAATTCACGAAAATTCAAAACATCATAACATCCCAGTAATTACAGTTTCGTCTGGTTGTATTTATAATGATGAGACTGGTGAACGATCATTTACTGAGGATGACCCACACACATTTGGAGATACTAATCCAACTACATCTACATACTCTAAGACTAAGTCTAAATTTGATTCGTGGTTCGCAAATAGCGAATATAGCAAGAAAAATTACATTCTAAGAATTAGAATGCCATTTTGTGATCTTGATGATGATAAGGACTATTTAGGTAAAATTCTGAAATATGATAAGTTAGTCAATTATAAAAATTCAGTAACCTATATTCCTGACCTTGTATTGTTTATAGAAGAAATAATTGATCGAAAAGATATTCCATATGGTATTTATAATATTGTAAACACATATGGGATCAATTGTGAAGAGATTTATGCCATTGCTAAAAATTTTACAATGGTTAAATACCCTAAAAAATGGTATACGGGCGATGAATTACTATCTATGGGGATAATGAAGTGTCGTAGAAGTAATTGTGTCTTAGATAACAATAAAGCATCACAATATTGTAGTTTTTTCGATGCGCGAACCGCTGTTAAAATAGCATTAGAGGAACATTTTGAACATAATGAAAAATAAAACTACATATGGGGTAATATTAGCTGGTGGGCACGGCTCAAGGTTAAAAAATTACACAACAACAGTTGGAAATAAACATCTTGCTCCTGTATATTCAGGACATGGCGCAACGCCAATGATTGATTATCCAGTGTCTACCCTTATAGAGATGGGTATTACCAAGATTCTGATAATTACCTCACAAAAACATTGTGGGCAAATTGTAGAGCATCTTGGTGATGGGTTTGATAGGGGCGTGGAGTTCACATATAAGATTCAAGAGATGAACGACCCCAATAGACCCGCTGGTATAGCATCTGCACTTAAATTAGCACAAGATTTTACTGGTGAACATAATTTTGTGGTTATTTTAGGGGATAATTATTTTGAGTGGGATGATTATTTCAAAATTTGGTTGGATGAGTTTAAAAAATCCAATGAGTTTAAGTGTGGTCTATTTTTATATAAAACTGATAAATGGTCAGAATTTGGAGTAGCTCAGTTATCTAAAAATGTAGATAAACGTGGATATATAAACATAGAACAGATCGTCGAAAAGCCGAAAAAATATGTATCAGATTTGGCCGTAACTGGCATGTATGTTTATACACCAGATGTTTATCAGTATTTAGATGAATTGAAGCCGTCTGAACGTGGGGAACTAGAAATATCCCATATTAACGACATGTATGCAAAAGAAAACTTGACAATGTGGGTCAAGTTTGATACATTTTGGTCTGATATGGGACAAGTTGAATCAATGATATCAACTCAAAATTATATTAATGGAAAATAAAAATATTATTGTCACAGGCGGCTACGGGTTTATTGGTTCTAACTTTATTAATTATCTAATTGATAATTTCGATAGTTTTAATCTTATTAATCTTGATAAAGAGGGTGTGGGATCAAATAAAACATTTGTTAAACCAACTCGCCTTGATACACAAACTATCATTCATCTAAAATGGGATATTTCTCATGATCTACTTGCTAAACAGGACATTATTGATCTTCCGTTTGATTATCTATTCCATTTTGCCGCAGAGAGCCATGTAGATCGTTCAATTTCATCCCCTAGAGGCTTTATTACATCTAATGTGATGGGAACTATGCAATTGCTTGAAAATGCCCATAAGATGGGTGTTAAGCGCATTATTAATGTTTCGACCGACGAAATATACGGAAGTAAAAATAAAGGTTCTTCAAAAGAGACTGATAAATATAATCCATCATCAGTATATAGTGCATCAAAAGCATCAACAGAGTTATTATGTAATGCATATATTGAAACATATAGTATGGATATTGTCACAACGCGGTGTTCTAATAATTATGGGACAAACCAATTCGAAGAAAAGTTAATTCCAAAAGTTATCAAGAATGCTTTAGCTGGTGAAAAAATTCCTATTTATGATGAAGGATTGCAGAGTAGAGAGTGGACACATGTCGATGATCATATCAAAGATTTATTATTTGTTGCTGAACATGGTAAGAAAGGGCAAATTTATAATGTTGGAAAAGGATATGAAATCGCAAATATTGATTTAGTTAAGAAGATTTTAGAAATTCTTGATAAACCTGAAGATTTGATTGAGTTTATTCCAAATGGGCGTAAAGGACATGACTTTAGATATTCTATTAATACATCAAAGTTGAAGAAATTACGTCAATCGGTTCTTAATAATCAACTTGACAAAAATGTAGCATATGACGTATTCACAGAACGGTTAGTAGAAGTTGTCGAGGGTTATCTATGAAAAAATACTTACTAAGAATATATTGGAGGAGGCCCGTAGTTAATCCATCACTATGGCCATTTACGCATCATACAGGGGAATATATATTTCGAGTCGATTCTGAGGGAGAATTAAATGAACATATAAAGCATATGAAAAATAAAGCTATAGTTGAGAATTACGGTAGGGAACTTATAACTATTGAAACATTTAAGAGCTTATAACATGAAAAATTTATTTATAGATGGCGGTAATTTACTAATGCGGTCATATTACTCACCACAAAACAAACCATTTACAAACTCTGTCGGTAAAGAAGTTGGACATATACTATGTTATATGAAGAATCTGCTATCTTTACAAGAACGATTTGAGGCTGATAACATATTTATAGCATGGGATATTCGCGATACTGAGTTTATTAACTTTAGGCAGGATGCTGTTGGATATAAAGCAACACGCGACCGTTCTGATGAAGAAGACTCACATAGATGTGATAAGGTTATTTGGGCAATGTGTGAATATTTAGGTATTAGAAACATGCGAGCTAACAAATTAGAGGCAGATGACATCATTTCATGGTTATGCTCTGAATATCCTAATGATGATAATGTAATCGTATCAAATGATAAGGATTTTCTACAATTAATCAATTACTATCCCTCAATTAAAATTTTTTCACCAATTAAACAAGAACTAATAAATGAAAGCAATCATAAGGAACATACAGATGGCGTCGATATTGATAAATACTTACTCTATAAGGCAATTATTGGTGATAAGTCTGATAACATTAGTGGATTATTTCGATATGGCCCTGTGAAGGCTAGAAAGATCGTAGAAAATGTTTCTGAGGGATTATCAGCATTATCAGATGAAAATAAAGCAATTATCAAGCGCAATATGTGGATTATGGACTTGAGAAAGGGATTAGATCAATATTCCGATGAAATTGAATTTTATTCAGACCAAATTGTTGATATAGACCCCAATTTAAGTATGTTCTTTGAAGTTACAGAAAAACTTGGGTTATTTAGTATTTACAATAATAAAAGTGTGTGGCGTGATAAGTTTGGTGGGTTTAAGGCGGGAGATATGTTGCAAAATATAATGAATTCAATAAATAATTAATATGGATAACTACAATAACTATAATCATACACGCAAATGTAACAATTGCCCAGGTGCAGTGGCTCGCGCTCGTTGCAACGAAGTTCACGCATATAACGAAATTATAGTGGAGGCAAAATATATTTGCCCACGATGTGGAACAATGTTCCATCGTGAGGAAGTTTCGCGCCGCCCTAAAGATCAGAAGTGATAAGTAATATTTGATTATTTATGCCATATGCATAAATAATTAATATGGCATTATTAGATTCATTAAGAGGCGGGTTTCGGAACGAAATGTTGTCCACACTCCAATCGATGGCTCCATATTCCAGTAGGAATATGGTTGACATGATTAGTGTGGACAATCCTAAATATAAAGATTTTCATACAAAAGGGACTAGACGAGAGGAATTACTATCCAATCATAGTATATCTCAGGGTAATCCATTTGGCAACGCTAACCACCCAATGGGTGACTTTGGTAGTAATGGTGATTATCATACGTTCATGTATGCTAATATCGAACCAGATAAGGGTAAACGACTGAGCGAATATAGATTAATGTCGGGATATGATTTTATATCTACTGCACTTGATGAAATCTGTGATGAATTTATTGTTATTGATGATAGAGAAGAAATTATTAATTTTAGAGTTGATGAAAGACTCGACAAAGCATCAAGAAAAACAATCAAGGAAGAGTTTACAAAATTTGTCCAACATTTCGATCTAGAAAATAAAGGTTGGGAGTATTGCCGCAATCTTCTGGTTGACGGAGAACTGTTTTTTGAAAATGTTATTGCAGATGGTAAGGAAGATAAAGGTATTTTGGGGATTGTAAGTATCCCAAACGAAAGTATTGACCCAATTTTCAATAATGTTCAAAATTTAATTGTTCGTGGTTACTTGATGAGAAAACCCATCTACGATGAAGCCCAAAAACAAGTGAAAGAGGTTGTCCCAATTGTTTTTGATACTAATCAGGTTACGTATTTTAATTCTAATGAGTGGAATGAGCAAAAAACATTCAGATTACCGCATGTCGAAAAGGCACGTAGAGCATACAAGCAATTAAATATGATCGAGGATAGTATTGTTATCCATAGACTTGTAAATGCCCCCGAAAAACTCGTTTTTAAGGTCGATGTAGGCAACATGTCTCAACCGCAAGCTGAGCGATACCTACAGCAATTAGCACAACGGTATTGGTCAAAGAAAACGTATGATTCTAACCAAGGTGGTGTCAACATGTTTAACCCTCAGAGTATGTTGGACGCATTTTGGTTTCCAAAACGTGCGGGGAGTGAGGGGACAGATGTATCAAGATTGCAAAATAATGGCGGGAACCTTGGCGACTTACCCGATTTAGCATTCTTTACTAATAAATTATATAAATCACTAAGTGTCCCTGTAACAAGACTTACAGAGTCAACTGGATATAGTGACGGAACGGATATGCTTCGCGAAGAGCTAAAATTTGCACGTTTTATTATTCGTTTGCAACGACAGTTCTCCGAAACTATGAAACGCGCATTTATTACGCACTTGAAACTGCGCGGATGGTGGGAGGAATATAAACTTCGTCCAACTGACTTAAAAATTCATATGAATGAGCCAACTGCATTCAATACTCTTCGCAAACAACAAATTTTTGAAATTGAGAGTAATAATTACGCAGGTATGGTTAGTAACGAGCTTATTTCCGAAACATATGGTCAAAAATTATATCTTAGAATGACAGATGAAGAAATTCTTGCAAATAAAGAATGGCTACGTAAAGATATGGAATTTAAGTGGGAACTTCAAAATATTGGTCAATTTGGACCAGATTGGAGAAAACAGGCTGAAAACGCTGAAGGTCAAGCTGCTGAAGATTTTAATCCGGAGGGTGGAGATTTAGGTGGTGGTGGCGGTGGAATGGGCGGAGAAACCGAATTTGGAGGAGATGGGGGCAGTGTCCCACCTGAAGACTTTGGAGCCGCACCTGACGCTGGTGGAGATGCTGGTGGAGACGCTGGAACAGATGAAGAGGTTTAATTATGAAAAACTTTTTAGAATTCTATATCGAATCAGCAGTTCCGTTTGATAAGCGTAGGGAAATACGTAAAGGTTTAAAAAAGAAATACGGTAATAAACTTTTTAAACCATATACATTTGGTTTCGACATTGAGTTCACTATCACTCGCGATATGGACGAAGTTAGAGACCATCTTGACCATATAAATATAGAATATGACAATGATGATGATTATAAATTATATGTTAATGGTTTATATAAAAAACAAAAACAAGACCTAGATTATGATGACATTGATGATTGGGAAAGTGATCATCCTGAGCCAGATGAAGATGATTATTATGACGAAGATGATTGGACAACTGATTATAATACTTGGTATAGTCAAAAGGAGAGTCTGGAAGAGACGTTAGCTGAAAACAATAATTTGTTGGAAGATCTTAAAGAGACCAGCCAAGAAGAATATATTAAACAAATATTATCTAATGGAAAATGGGAGGAATATTTTCCAAATGAAGGTGGACAAATTGAGGGGGATATCGAATATGTTTCTGAACAAATCGAAGAAATTCTTTCATCATATGATATTGACCCAGATGACTTCACATGGGAAGTGCATGAAGATGAGACAAGAAATATAGAGATTGTGTCACCAATTTTAAGAACAAAAGACATCCCAATAGCAATGGAAGTATTAAATAATTTAAATATTGGCGAAGCGGGTGCGGGAACGTCTGCGCATGTTCATATTGGCTTACCTGAAATATTTGATTATTTTGACCTTTTGGTGTTATACGATTTAGTTGATGAAGATACGATTAATAAAGTAGAGCCAGATAGAGCACGCGGTTATACCGAATTGAAAAATGTGATGTATAGACAGCTTGCAATATTTCTAAATACATATGAAAGGGGTAGCGATATAGACGTTGAGGACTTCCGTAAAATCCAAACTGAAAAACGCATGGGTGTAAATATTTCTAAGGTGAGTGGGGGGGTTGTAGATAGTAGTAAAAAGGGTGAGAAATCAAAATCTGGAAAAGGTCGCACAATTGAGTTTAGATATCTTTCATCACGTATATTAGATGATACCGAGCAGTTTTTTGAGTGGATTGAATATTACATGACATTAGTCAAACTTGCCGAATCAAGGGGTAGATTTAAATTCAAACATTCTGATCAAACATATGTATTAACACGCATATCAAAAAATAAAATTCATTATGATGACCACGAAACTAGTAGACCATATGAAAAACAAACTGACATCAAAGATACGATATCAAAGTCGGATAATAGAAAAGTCATGTTAAAAGAGTTGAGTGATATACACAAAGATCTCCCAAGTGATTTGAAAATTAAATATCCATTACCCGACATTAACAATATGTCAAACGCACAAATTGATAAATTTTTACTACAAAATAGTGAATTAGCACATTGGTATGTTTCGGGAAAGCGTTTCAATAATAAAGATTATGAAATACCAAAAGAATTTATCGAAAAGATTTCAGAAGATGTATTACAAGGTATAAAATTAGTAACGCAAACTAGAACTGGTTTACGTAGAAACTTCGTTGTTGAAAATAAGCTATTGAATACGCCAGAGTCA
>Ga0306869_1000070_pt1 | contig 60802 bp, 59 predicted proteins | sample AntRauTorckE6833_FD_190421 | JGI IMG/M metagenome (GOLD analysis project Ga0306869, IMG submission 190421) | Saline lake microbial communities from Rauer Islands, Antarctica - Metagenome Torckler E6 #833 (v2) (version 2) | ecosystem: Environmental > Aquatic > Non-marine Saline and Alkaline >... | reverse complement strand
ATTATACAGAAACGACACCCAGCGATTCTACAGCGAATTGTCTTTCTACGACCTTGATGATCTCAACCATCAGATGAAACTCTATCTGAAACGATCCAACCGCATTTCTTCAGTCTCACTTCGATGGCTTTCACCCATTCAGAAAAGGCATGCGTTGAACAAGAAAAAACACAACGTGACGGGGCTCTTCAATTTACTTCGATTATAGGATATCACTTACCTATTTCTTTTTCTCTTTTTTGGTCTTACATCATTTACAACTCAACAAGGCAGTCACTTCATTAAATCATATTTTTCCAAATTAAGCATTCACTTACGTTAATCGGGGTGCATTAAAGATAGTTCTGGGCCTTCATTGAGTAGCCAAGGCATATTCTTCTATCAAGGTGTCAAACACCTGTTTGACACTGATGATAGACATTGCTTTGTAGGCATTGGTGCCCGCAAAAGCGAAGCCGTTATCAAGGCGGCCCCTCTGTGCGTTATATAACGCTAGGGAAATACAGTAAGGTGCAGATTCGTTTCCACACGTTTTGATGCAGTCAAAGGGACAAGATACAGGGTGTTTGTTGCCTTCTTCGACTTGTTCAATAAACGAATTCATGATGGCTCTACCTGGAAGGCCCACAGGACTTTTTATCAAGGTGATGTCTTCTTTTGAACTATCTATATAGCTTTGTTTGAACGCGTGAGATGCGTCGCATTCATGAGTCGTCACAAACCGTGTACCCATTTGTACGCCTGATGCCCCGAGTTTCAGTATACGGGCGATATCGCTACCTGTATAGATACCTCCACCCGCGATGACGGGTATGGCTTGTTGGTGTTTTATTTCCAAAGGCTTGAGTCCTTCAACCAATTCTTTTAAAATCACTTCAAGCGCGAACGACGGATCATCAATCTGGTGCGTCTTGAACCCCAAATGTCCTCCGGCTTTCGGCCCCTCAAGGACGAAGGCATCCGGTACTTTTTTGTAGGCGTTCCACCACTTTTTAACGATGATTTTTGCGGCTCTGAGCGATGAGACAATCGGTACGAGTTTCGTATCAGAGTCCTTTTCAAGATATTTGGGAAGATCAAGCGGCAGGCCTGCGCCTGCAAAAATGACATCGATTTTCTCTTTTATGGCTGTCTTTGCAAGATCGGCGAAGTTGGTCATGGCAACCATGATGTTGACACCGAGTACGCCTTTGCTCATTGAGCGTGCCTTCCTTATTTCCGAAGTGAGGGCGTCTCGCATGGACTTGGCTCTGTCAACGCTTTTTTCAAACATGCCGAGGCCTGCAGCGGAGATAACCCCTACGCCTCCTTCACTTGCGACTGCGGACGCGAGAGACGCTTTAGAGATCCCAATGCCCATGCCACCTTGTACAATGGGCCATTTGACTTTTTTTCCACCGATTGAGAGTTGATTGATCATAGTATTCCTCCATAAATTAATTATTTTGTTTGATATTCAAAGTTGTAAACTATACTATCACACATAGTAATTATTCACAATCCTGTATTGCCAGGATTGTGTATGGATTATTATCGTGGGTTTCGTGTCTCTTGACTTCTAAAATTGTCTTATGTCGTCTAAACCATTTAAAAAGCCTTTTAAGTCATTTGTCTTCCTAATACTTTTGACTCGTCACGCGCTTTAATGTGTAAAGTTTATAATCTGTATAAGGGATTGATGCATGGTTCATAGGTATTACTTGTGAATAAGGGTATAAAAAATGTGCACTGTCCTTTATAAGCGACAGTGCACATTTTGGGTTTAATTGAGACGGAAATGACACCCAAGACTTTCCTTACGTTTCAGGGCATCTTTGATGATTTGCGATGCAACGGTGACCATATTGAGTGTTTCATAATACTTGATGGCGTGATTGGGGTGTTTGATGAGTGAACGGTGCATATCCTTTACGGTGCTTTTAGCGGTAAGAAGGCCTTCTTTTGTTCGAACGATGCCGACGTGTTCATCCATGATCTGCCCCAGTTTTTTTCTAAGTGGTGCGTAGTTGTACTGATAGGTCGCCTTGTCTTCTTCTAAAGCAGGTATGGATACGTCACGCTCTTTAACCTGACTTAGCGACTTTGCGATGCGTCTGCCGAATACCACGCATTCAAGAAGTGAATTTGAAGCAAGACGATTGGCGCCATGTACGCCTGTGGACGCACATTCACCCAAGGCGTATACATGTTCAATGCTGGTTTTACCGTGCAAATCCGTCTTGATTCCGCCGATATTGAAATGCTCCACGGGGGCGGTAGGAATCAGGTCTTCACCCAGGGTGAGCCCGTGCTCTTTAAGGCGTTTGGTGATGGTGGGGAAGCGTGCTTGGATATAGGCTTTATCGAGATGCGTCGTATCTAGAAGGACATAATCACTCCAGGTATCGTACATCTCACGGAAAATCGCCTGAGAGACTTTGTCTCTGGGCGCAAGATCTTTGTCTTCGTGATATTTTTCCATGAAGGCTTCACCTTCGATGTTTCTCAGAATGGCACCTTCGCCCCTTAAGGCTTCACTCAGGAGGAATTTTTGTTGTTGGGTGGTGAATTCATAAAACGCAGTAGGGTGAAACTGAATGAATTCCATTTTCTCAACGACGCCTTGTGCGCGCTCGACCATGGCGATGCCATCGCCTGTGGCTATGCTTGCGTTGGTCGTTGAGCCGTAAATGGCACCAATGCCTCCACTCGCAATGACGACGTTTTGTGCCAAAAAGGATTCGGATTGTCCGAACCTGTCAAGGGTTTGGACTCCATAGATCTTGTCTTCATACATAAGAAAATCGGTCGCCATCGTTTCAGAGAGAATGGTGATGTTTTTACGTGCTTTCGCGGCCTTTTGCAAGGCATTCATGATTTCACGGCCCGTCGCGTCGCCTCCGATATGGAGGATACGCGACGTGCTATGACCGCCTTCTTTGGTGGTCAATATTCGCCCCTCAGAGTCTGTATCGAACTTGACGTTGAGCTCTAGAAGCTTTTCGATATTCTCATGGGCTTCATTGACGAGTACTTTGACCGCTTCAAAATCATTTAAGTGACTGCCTGCTTTCAAGGTATCTTCGATGTGGTGTTTGAGCATGTTTTTCTCGTGAGTCATCTCTGCGGCGATTCCGCCTTGGGCGAGATTGGAGTTACTTTCTTTCAAAGAAGTTTTGACAATCAGGGTCACAGGGATGGTTTGATCGATGGAGAGTGCCATATAAAGACCCGACAAGCCAGCGCCTATGATGACGGTGTGTGTTTTATTCATGACGCTTCACTGAGCTCTATCATCTTATCCAGTGCTTTTTTAGCGTCTTTTGCGATGTCTTTTGGGACGTTGATTTCGTATTTGGTATCTTTAAGCGATTCGTAGAGCTTTTTCAACGTAATCTTCTTCATGTTTTTACAAAGGAGGTCTTCAGTCAATGGAATGAATGCTTTCTCAGGAGCCGCTTTTTTCATTTGATGGATGATGCCTTTTTCGGTCCCTATCAAAAAGGTGGATTGGTCACTGTTTTGCACGTATTCAAGCAGCCCTTTGGTACTGCCTGCAAAGCTTGCCATCTTCACCACTTCAAGTGGGGCTTCAGGGTGAACGATGAGTTCCGCGCCGGGGTATTTCTTAGACATGTCTTCGACCAAAGCTTTGGTCAAATTGTTATGAATGCAGCAAAAACCCGGCCAGACGTCCAAATCAAGTGAGTGTTTGTCTTTCAAATAGGTTCCGAGGTTCTTATCGGGAACATACATGATCGGATTATCCTTAAAATGCTTGATGATTTTCTCGGCATTCGAACTGGTGACGCAGACATCGCTCAAGGCTTTGACCTCGGCGGTCGAGTTCACGTAACAGACGATTTTACGCTCGGGATTGTTTGTTTTATATTCGCTTAGTTTTTCGGCCGTGAACATGTCTGCCATGGGGCAGCCCGCGTCTATGGCAGGAAGCAACACGGTTTTATCAGGTGAGAGAATCTTGGCGGTTTCCGCCATGAAATGGACACCGCAAAAGACAATCATGTCGGCGTCCGTATTGGCCGCAATGACACTTAGTTTATAAGAATCACCGGTGAAGTCCGCCAGATCCTGGATGACACCGTCTTGATAATAGTGGGCCAAAATGACGGCGTTCTTCTCTTTTTTCATGGTATTGATTGCGTCAATCATTGCTTGTTCATTCACTGGGTTCATCCCCTTTTTCAAATTTCACGCTGATATCAAATGCCTTGACCGAATGGGTGATCTCACCAAAAGAGATGAAATCAACGCCGGTCTCAGCGACGGATTTCGCTCGCCTTAGAGACATGTTTCCACTCGCTTCAAGTATTTTTTTACCTTCGTTTTTCTGTACACACGTGCGCATCATAGTGTTATCCATATTATCGAGCATGATGCGGTCCGCACTCGTGTTAAGGGCTTCCTCAAATTGATGGATCGTCTCTACTTCTATTTCAATGGGCATGGAATCTTGAACGGTTTCTCTGGCTTTTTTTACCGCTTGGGAGATAGACCCTGCGGCGTGGATGTGATTGTCCTTGATAAGGACCATATCAGAAAGTGAGAAGCGATGATTGACTCCCCGGCCGTGACGCACAGCTTGTTTGTCGAGAATACGGAGTCCGGGAACGGTTTTTCTGGTATCGAGTATCTGACATTTCGTATGGTTGACTTGATTAACCAGCGCATTGGTGGCTGTCGCAATCCCACTCATGCGTTGCATCAGATTCAGACTGATGCGTTCGCCTTTTAAAATGGACAGTGTCTTGCCCTGGACTTTGGCGATAAGCATCTTTTGAAATACTTGATCGCCATCATCGAGGACTGCCTCGAAAACTAAATCGGGATCGACCAGTTCGAAGACCCATTTAGCGACGTGTACGCCACTGATGATGCCTGTGGCCTTGGATAGGAAAAATGCGGTGCTGGTTTCATTATTAAAAAGCGCTTCGGAAGTGACGTCGCCCTTAGGCATGTCTTCTTCAATCGCATTGTGAATAATGGAGTCTATGGTTGAATTCATCTAATCACCTACTGAATGGATTAAGTGCTTTGCGTCTACAAGTATACCATAAAACCACGTTATTGCATGGTTAGTTTGTAAACTAAATCGCTTCTTTGTAAGCACTACGGCTAATCAATATAATGAACGTACTGTTTTTTTAAAAAACAAGTCATAACCAGTTGGCATGACTTGTTCTTACTTTTTCTTTTGTCAGTTCGAGTCTGAAAATCGGGTTAGAGAATATTGAATTCTCTTACGAGCACCAATACGATGTACACTAGGATGGCACCTTTTAAAAGAGTATTCTTGTTTCTGATTTTGGCAATGAATGTAAAATAAATAATCAATACCAATTCAACAAACACCACAAGTCCGCTTAACTGTCTGAAAAGATCTGACATGAAAGATAAAAAGTCAATTTGTGCGAAAAAATCAGACAAGCCAGTTAGCGCCATGCTTAGGGCTATCGAAACTAATATAATGTATGTTACCTGACGGGCCAGTTTGTTCTTGGCGGTATAGGCATAGAATACCACTACGAAAATAGAGACACCAATCAATAAATGTAATAATGCTTCAAGCATTGTACCCTCTCCTTTAATTATAGTCTCTTAAATACAGTGTTTCTTTGTACTCTTATAGTATCACTTTATTCAGTTAATACAATATAAACAGTTACTCAAGGGTTTGATGGAAAATAGATACTGGTCTAAAAATTTAGAAAACTATGGTATAATGACGTGGAAAATGTTTTAGAAGGCGCTTATAATGAAAAAATAGTTGTTAATGGTTTTAAGTATTATGACGTTGACTTTGTTTGCGTGTACCCCGCAAACTGATGAGGATAGTACCGCATTAATCCCTGATACGAACGATGAGTCATTTGTAGATGAATTACTTGAACAGCTGAGTTTGGAAGCAAAAGTCGGACAGATGCTTCAAGCGGAAAGACAAAATATTACGCCCGAAGAAGTCAAGGACTATAATATCGGTAGTTTATTAAGTGGAGGAGGCTCACACCCAGAATCTCCGAGTGACGGTGTCGATACATGGTATGACATGGTAAAAGGCTATCAAGACAGCGCAACCGCTTCTTCAAGTGGGATTCCACTTATTTACGGCGTCGATGCGGTGCACGGACACAATAATGTCTATGGGGCAACCATTTTCCCTCACAACATCAACCTTGACATGGCCAACGACGCCGATTTGATGGGGCGCATCGGTGAAATCACTGCGACAGAAATGAAGACGACCGGCGTGCATTGGAATTTCTCTCCTGCAGTCAGTGTCGTCAAGGACATTCGCTGGGGAAGAAGTTATGAAGGGTTCAGTGAAGACAACAGCATTCACGCGAACCTGGTCAGTTCCTACATCGAAGGGTTGCAATCACACGACGTGATTGCGACCGCCAAACACTTTGTGGCTGATGGCGGCACGGACAGTGGCGTGGATCAAGGCGATGTTTTATTAAGTGAAGACGCCATCAGAGACATCCTCCTTCCCCCGTTTGAAGACGCGGTGGAAGCCGGTGTGGATTCTGTGATGATTTCCTTCAGTTCCATCAACGGCCAGAAAATGCACAGCTCAAAGTACTGGATTACCGATGTACTGAAAAATGAGTTAGCGTTTGAAGGCATCGTCATCAGTGACTGGAATGCCACGTTCCAACTCGAAGGCGATTTTTACCAGCAAATGGTCACCTCAGTCAACGCGGGCATCGATATGCTCATGTTACCCCCGGACTGGAAAGAAGCCCATGCAATGATTGTTGCTGCGGTCGACAATGAAGACATCGAAGTCTCGCGCATCGATGATGCCGTTAAAAGAATCCTTACCGTCAAACATGACAACAACCTGTTTGACGAGCCGGACGCTCGCTTGAGCCCTGATGAGTACTTTGCGACAGACGCCCACAAAGCGGTGGCACGTGAAGCCGCAAGAAAATCGTTTGTCCTGCTTGAAAACAACGGTGCTCTTCCTCTTAATGGCGATGAATCCTTGTATTTGACAGGCCCTGCACATGACCATCTAGGCTATTTAAGCGGTGGATGGACCATTCACTGGCAAGGGTATGAAGACAGATATTATGGCACCGGTCAAACCTTCTTTGACGCTATGAGCGCCCGTATTGAAAATGAAACGGGCACCCTTGAAGACACGTGGGAAGACAGTGATACCGTCGTCGTGATTTTCACAGAACCCCCTTATACCGAAGGCGTTGGTGATACCAACGTCCCTTCACTCTTCCAAGGCCTTGCCCATCCTGATAATCAAGCGGCTTACAATGAAGCACTTGCTGCCAAGGAAGCCGAGAAAACCGTTATCGGTGTCATCGCAAGTGGACGCCCTTTGCTTTTAGAAGATACTCATGATACATTTGACGCTCTGGTTGCCATATTTCTACCAGGAAGCGAAGGCGGCAATGCCCTGTGTGATGTGCTTTATGGAGATGAAAACTTCAGTGGAAAGCTATCATTCGCCTGGCCTGAAAATGAAGCTTATTTCACAAACAAGAGTGAATCGAACATCCTTTATTCTTTCGGCTATAGCCTTAGCTACGAAGACTAAATGCCTATATATCAATGAGAAAAGCGCTTGAGATTTAAAAATCTCAAGCGCTTTTTATGATTAGTAGATTACTTTTGTTTAATGGGGGTACCGAATTCTATCGAGTCGATGGTGAACGCATCAAGGGACGTCATGTCTTCGTCCTTGATGGTAAATTCAACATCTTTGTTGGATTCGATGTGTGACTTCTTGGATGACCTTGGCAGAGGCACGATGCCTTTTTGCAGAATATAGCGGATCGCGAGATTCGAAATACCAACATGGTATTTTTTAGCGATGGACCGCAATGTGTCTTCTTCAAAGACTTTGCCTCTTGCAAGCGGTGAATAGGCTTCTACGAGGATATCGTGTTTTTTACAGTAGTCAATGGTCGCTTTTTGCGGATGAGGGATGTGGTACTTGATTTGGTTGACCATGGGCAAGGTATCACAGTTTTTTCTTAGATTTTCAAGATCTTCCGGTGCAAAGTTCGAGACGCCGATAGCGCGTACTTTGCCTTCTTCTAGCAATGTTTCCATGGCTTTGAACGCTTGAACATTGCCATTGGAGTAATCTGAGAACTTTTCGCTCCAGTGCCAGGGCGCATGAATGAGATACAAGTCGACATAATCAGTCTGAAGTCGTGCCAGGGAATGGTTCAAGGCGTCGATGGCGCCTTGATAGGTTTTGATGTTTGAGTCCAACTTGGTCGTGATGAATATGTCGCTGCGCAGGACACTTGCATCTTTGATGGCTTGACCGATGTCTTTTTCATTTCCATAGTTTTGGGCGGTATCGATGTGCCTGTAGCCCACCTCTATCGCGTCTTTGACTGCCTGGTAGGCAGCCTCGTTTTTAAGGGGCGCGGTTCCGAAGCCGATTTTGGAAATTTTGATATAATGTAATAGAGGTGAATTGTTCGTTTAATGTGGCCATTGAATCCCTCCTTGTGGTTAGTTGATTTAAGCGTAGCACAAAACTTAGTTTTTGGCAAAAGAAGGGGGGGGCTTATAAAGTCTTGAAGTACCTTAGCTTAATTGGGCTGAATAAAGCATGAAGGCTTTCATTATTCTTAATTGATGGTATACTAAATGTATATTTTACATTTAAAGGAGGAGTTTTGTGATTAACCGTTTAATTGGATTCAACAGAAAGATGGGGGTCCTTCATTTGCTTCAAGGCACCGCTATTTTGATCTTGGCATTGAGTGTTGATGTGTTTAGGGATTTCAAGCCGACCATTGTCGGGCGATTTTTCGAAGTGGATGAATCCGGAGGATATGGCCCTGAGACCCAGACGCTTTTCGATTTGCCCTTTGGGATTATGGTCGCACTTTTTCTTCTGCTCAGTGCAGTATTTCACTTTTTGATCTCGGGACCGTTTAAAACGTACTACCTCGCTTCAATCGATAAAGGCATCAATGAATTGCGATGGTACGAGTATGCCCTTTCTTCTTCTATCATGATTGTGCTTCTTGCTACGATGTTCGGGCTTTTGACCATCGAAGCAATCATTTTGATTTTCCTCATCAATGCTATTATGAATCTGCTCGGATTACTGATGGAAAAAATGAATCCCCCAGGCAGAGAGAAAACGGATTGGACCGCTCACTGGTTCGGCTGGGTTGCAGGGCTGGCGCCTTGGATACTTATCGTCATTTACATGCTTAATAACGGCGACTTGTCCCAGTTGCCCTGGTTCGTCATTCCCGGACTGCTTTTTTACTTCCTCACTTTCAACTTATTCGCGTTCAACCAGTATTGTCAGTATAAACAAATCGGTCCTTGGAAGGACTACGTTTTTGGAGAACGGATGTATGTATGGTTGAGTTTGTTTGGTAAGTCCGTACTGGCTTGGTTCGTATTTCTCGGAATTCTCTTTACTTGAGCAGTTTCATTAAATAAATTTGGATACCACAGGTTCTTATGAAATTGTCTTACCCAAGGGCGTTTATCGGAAAGGAGACTATGTGGCACACATGTACTTGGCCATATAAACCAATACTATGAAAGATTTTTATGTTAAGCAAAAAGCTTTTTCTACAAGGAGTCGCTATATAATATATGATAGTGAAGACAAGCAAGTGTATTATTGTAAAGCGCGTTTTTTCTCTCCATCAAGAAAATTCGATCTCTATGATTCACTGAACGACGAACATCTCTATCAAATCAAGCGGAAACTGTTTGCATGGCGTCCCACCCACATCCTTTATAATGACAAAGAAGAAACCGTCGCAACAGCAAGACGTAAACGGTCTTTTTTCAAAAAGCTTATCACGATTGAAAGCAACTTCGGTGATTTTGTAATCGAAGGTAGTTTCTGGGCTCACGATTTTGTGATTTTGAATAATAATCAAGAAGTGGCTTCCATCAGAAAAAAACGTATATCCTGGGGTGATGCGTACCATATCACTTTACAAAGCGATGCAAACGAGGCGTTTTTTCTAGCTTTGCTTATCATGATCGACTCTAAGTTCCATCAAAAGAAACGCTAAAGTTCTCACCGTGGTGGCATCAACAAGTAACCCTTGATTGACCTCCTCCCCCTCAATAATGACAGACGATAGATTTGAACGTGTTCTGTCTATTGACGGGTTTTATTTATAGGATTATGGCACCCTGTCGTATTTAAGGCCTTTACAATCCGAAAGGATTGGCATATAATTAAGCACCAATAAGCTTGATTAAGGAGGATGTCATGATTAATATCAGTTTACTACTTTTCGCCTTTATTTTAGCCTGTTTCCCAGTGCCTACGTGTTCTCAAAATTATTTAATCATGTCGATGTCCGCTTAATTGGCACTGGTAATGTGGGGACGATGAATACCATGGTCAATATTGGTGTAATCCCCGGCCTCTTGACCCTTGCAAGCGATGCAGGCAAGGGAGCCCTGGTTGTTTATCTTTCCATGCGCTACGGTAGTGTCGACTCCATCGCAATCCTTTCGCTTTTCTCTCTTATACTGGCTCATAATTTCAATCCACTTCTCAATTTCAGCGGTGGAAAAGGCTTTGGTAATCTTGCTGGTGGTCTGATCATGATTTCACCGCTTACCATCCCGACTATGATTGGTTTACCACACTCTTGTTGATTTTGTTCAAAGTGCCGAAAGTCACTGCAAGCATCGTGACCGTGTGTTTCCCGGTCATCCTCTATTTTTAAACCTCCGATTTAACGCTTCTTCTTGGGGCGATTCCCATCACAGTCATCATTCTTTCCAGACACGTTCATGACTTCAAGGAATACATAGATGCCTGGCATGGTTTGGAAAATCCATATTGACAAAGACAAGTGCCCACCGGGATTTGTCTTTTTTTATTCCATTGAAAAAGTATCCTTGAACGAATGACCGTTCAAGGATACTTGGTTTATTTAGTGAAGGGTTTGCGTTTAGGAAACCTGCACACTAAGCACGTATTCTGCGCCATCGAAATCCATGGGTTTCTCTTCAATGAATTCAGGACTGTAGCCATCTTCTTTGATTGAAAGATATAAGTGAGAAAGTGCGATGCCCATATCGATGCCTTGGATATCGGTAGGCAGATGCTTGGCGTATCCATCGGTTCTCTTTAGATACAAATGGAACACGTTGTCTTCCACAATGACGCGCCAAGGTTGTTTGTTGGAGGCGCTCGGCCCGATTCTTAAAAGTTCCAGGTACTTTTTGAAGACATGGTCTTTAGGCAGTGACTTGAGCGACGGAGTAAAAAACAATTCATCGTAAGGTTTACGAGTTTTCGCTTTTACGAATCCCCGCAATGTTTTTTCTCGCATAGAGCGCTCTGCAGAGTAACCTACTGGAGAAATGGCTGGGATAATCTCGTTTTCATCCATATCGATTTCGAACTTGAAATGCTCGCGGTTGAACGTGCCTCCAAGCCACACCGTACCCAAATCGTTCTTGGTCAGGCGAAGAATCACTTCTTCAAAGAGAAAGCCGAAGTCCACCATGCCTTTGAAGGTGTTCTCGATGACGCCTCCGATAAAGTACGGGGCGTGTTTGATAAATCCGTAGGTCCCAAGGGTTTTACCCCCTTCAACACTGTTGGAGCGTGTAAAGAACCGGGCTTGATGTTCAAAAGGCCCTTTTTTCTTCTCCACATCATCCAAAATATCTTGAACCATTTGTTCGTCATCTTTACTTAAAGCCCTTTTTTCATACGTCCTTACAGAAATCCTGTTTTCAATTGCGTCTTTCATGTCATCACCTCTTAAAATATAATCATATATTTATTTTTCCTTGGTTTGAACAATTAGTAAAGCACACCTATGTATAAGGATGTATACTCATTTAGGCTGCATAGACACTATTATTTTGGGCGCTTGATTGAATAACTTATCTTAATTATAACACGGACGGACCGTGTGAATCTCTTAAATACTAAAAAAACATTATTTACTTGACTCTGACACATATAACCCGTTTCATTTGGTTAGTCAAACTAACTAAACGAGGTGACCCATGTCTTATTCTATTGTTTCAAGTGCCAATACTCTGTCCATGTTTTGTCGGATGCAAATGAAAAAAAGGAAAGACATACCCATAAGATTGAGTGAAATGGGTGTGCTTATTTTCGTTCACACACAAAACCTGGACGTCACACCGGTGGAAATCAGCCGTTATTTCAACATAAGAAAACCTTCGGTAACCGCCATGGTCAAACGACTGCTTGAGGATGGGTATTTGGTGAAAAAACCCTCAGAAAACGATGGACGCAGTTATTCACTTCGTTGCGCTAACAAGGGCGAAACTCTGGTCACTGAAACCTTTGATGATTTCCACGCCTTCATCACAGAACTCAAAGAGAGCATGGGTAATGAATCATTCAATGACTTGATCGAGCTTTTAGACCAAGCCAATCAAGTACTAAGTACAAAGACTCAATCATGAAAATACTTGTGAGCGGAGCGTCGGGCAACGTTGGCCGACATGTCGTTGAGGCCTTGCTGAAAAAAGGCGAGCAAGTACGCGCGGCAGGGACGAGTTTAGACAAACTAAACAAACTTTTTAGTGATGACGTTGAAACTGTCATCCTAGATTTTACGGACGCGGGCACGTTTGACAAAGCTTTAAACGATGTAGACAGGGTCTTTTTGATGCGACCGCCTCACCTTGGAAACGCCAAGGATCTTTACCCATTTATTGACAGAATGATAGTTAAAGGCATCAAGTGCGTCACCTTCCTTTCACTCATGGGCGCGGCGAAGAACCCGTTTCCTCCTCATCACAAAATAGAGAAGTATATCTTGAAACAAGGCTTGCCTTATGTGTTTATTCGCCCTGGTTTCTTCATGCAGAACCTGATCGGCGTTCACTTGCACGAAATAAGACATGACGGTGACTTGTTCATCCCCGCAGGCCACAGTAAAACGAGCTTCGTCGACGCAAAGGATGTAGGCATCGCAAGTGCGACTGTCCTCAAGCAGTGGAAAACGTATCAGAACACTTCACACACCATCACCGGGCGTGAAAGCCTAACTTATACTCAAGTGGCTGGTGTCTTAAGCAAGGTTTTAAAACGCCCTATAACCTACCAGAACCCCGGTTTCATCGAATACAGACACCATCTGGTGCATAACCGTGGACTTGATAAAGGCTACGTACGAGTGACGGATGATGCTTTATCTCATGACGCGCCTCGGCACCGCAAAAAAAGTGACGAACGATTTTACTGAACTTACGGACAAGAGGCCTACCTCCTTTGAAGCCTTTGTAAGGCGACATCGTGAAACGTTTGATCTTTAAAGACTCCATTTATCAATAAAGACGGCAAATTTTGTCGTCTTTATTTTGGGTCCTACAACGCTTCGGTGATGGTTTTTCCGAGCATGAAGTGTTTAAGGTAATCGGGTCCACCGGCTTTGGAATCCGTACCGCTCATCTTGAAGCCTCCAAAGGGTTGATAACCGACAATCGCGCCGGTACATTTTCGGTTGAAATAAAGATTGCCGACGTGGAAGTTCTCGCGAGCATATTCCATATGCTCCCTACTATGGGAAAGAAGCGCACCTGTCAGGCCGTATTCAGTATCGTTCGCAATGGCGACTGCGTCTTTAAAATCCTCGAATTTCGTGAGTCCAAGCACAGGACCGAATATTTCCTCTTGCATGAGGCGGGCTTTCGAGCTTAAATCATAGAATACTGTAGGGTTGACGAACCACCCTTTTTTCTCGTCCGCGTCGCCTCCGCATAAAAAAATCCCTTCCTCTTTGCCGATTTCGATATACGCCTTGATTTTATCAAAGGCGTTTTTGTCATTGACAGGGCCCATGAAGGTGGATTCATCGGCTGGGTTGTCGACTTTGAGATCATTTGTCTGTTTTTTGAGTTCTTCAAGCACCTCGTCGTAAATGGAAGCATGCACGATGCCGCGTGAGGCGGCACTGCATTTTTGTCCACTGAAGCCGAATGCGGATGTTTTAAGGATGTCTGCGGCTTCTTTAGGATCATAGTTTTCATCGACGATGATGGTGTCCTTGCCGCCCATTTCAGCGACGACGCGTTTGAGATGGGTTTGCCCTTTGCGTTTTTTTGCAGCTTCTTCATAAATGGTTTGACCGACCGCTTTCGATCCTGTGAAGGAGATGAAAGAGGTTTTTGGGTGTTTGACCATGTAATTGCCGATTTCCGAGCCTTTTCCGGGAACGAAATTGACGACGCCTTTTGGCATCCCTGCTTCTTCTAAAACTTCCACGAGTTTGTAAGCGATGATTTGCGTGGTGTTCGCGGGTTTCAAAAGAACGGTGTTGCCTGTGACGATGGCTGACGTAGTCATGCCTGTCATGATGGCCATTGGGAAGTTCCAAGGGGTAATGACCGCGCCTACACCCATCGGGATGTACTTGAATTCGTTTCGTTCGATATTTTTACGGGATTTGACTTTCTTGTCGACTTCTTCTAGTTCCAGCATCTGACGAGCGTAATACTCCATGAAGTCAATCGCTTCGGCCGTATCGGCGTCCGCTTCCTTGTAGGGTTTGCCCGCTTCCTTGGTCATGAGGGCGGAAAACTCGAACTTGCGTTTTCTCACAATCGCAGCCGCCTTGAACAAGACATCGGCGCGTACTTTGGCCCGGGTCTTTTTCCACGACTCAAAAGCTTCGAGCGCTTTTTTCATGGCCAGTTCCACTTCGTCAATCCCCGCCTGGTGGAGCGTTCCGATGACTTCATCGTGGCCTGCTGGGTTTTTCGAAGTATAAAGGGTGCCTGTGGTTATTCGTTCTCCCCCAATGACAAGCAGGTATTCCCTGCCCATATATCCCTCTACTTTTTTGAGCGCTTCGTGATACTTCTTGATGTTGTCCTTGATGGAAAAATCGGTGAACGGTTCCATTTTATAATCATAAATTGCCATACTGTTTCCTCCTTAAACGACGTTTCTTTCAACGTCTTGATTAGGTACGCCTTCAAAACGGGATAGCCTCAAATCCTCTATTGGAAGGGTGGGGCATCACCGAGAATGATTTCACTTAGAAGCAGGCCGGTCATCGGCGCGAGCATAAAGCCATGGCCTGAAAATCCGCACGCGATATAAAAGCCTTCGACGTGTGACGCAGAGATGATTGGTTGGTGATCAGGCGACATGTTGTAAAGTCCGCCCCATTGGCGAATCACTCTTAATTCACCTAACGGTGGTAATAAATCGGTTACGGTCTTTGCCATGGCGTCTAAGAACGTGTGGGTGGAACATTGTGAGAGTCCCGCTTCACGGTCATCTCCACGCCCCATGATGAACGCACCGTGCGGGGTTTGCTGACAATAAATGTTTTTAGAAAAACTGATGACCATCGGCCCTTGCGTTTTTTCTATGGGTTCGGTCACGAGTATTTCATGGTTTTGTGAATAGACGGGGATATCGATGCCGGCCATGTCTCCAATCAGCTGGGCGTGTCCACCCGCCGCATTGATGACGATAGGGGTTTTTATGGTGCCTTTGGTGGTCTCTATCGACTGTATTTTATTTTGACGCTTGTCTATCGATAACGCTTCAGTGAAGGTGAAGACCTCCACCCCTTCTTTTATGGCTGCCTGATAAAAGGATCAAGCGTCGTAAAGGGATTGAGATGCCCGTCAGTCGGGCAAAAGGCGGCGCTGTGGATGATGTTCGTATTGAGATGAGGGACGATTTTTTTGGCTTCCTCTTTACTGAGCATTATGGAAGAAATACCGAGAGCATTTTGCAAGGCGATATTGTCTTTGAACGCGATGCTTTCCAATTCGTCCGAGGCCGCGATCAAATAGCCTTCTTGTTTGAATTCAATCGACCCTTCATAGGCCAGGGTATTTTCAGCCTTTTCAAAAAACTCAATACTCTTTTTAGCCATGAGACAATTCGCTTTGGTAGACCATTGCTGGCGTATGCCCGCGCCGCAACGTCCCGTTGCGCCGGAGCCAAGATAGGATTTTTCCAATATCACAATGTGCTTCATGCCTTTTTTTGCGAGATGCCACGCGATCGAAAGGCCGCTGATGCCGCCTCCGATGATGACTGCGTCGGCTTTTTTAGGAAAGGGGTTATTCGTCTTCATTGTCTCTAGCCTCCCTGATGGCGTTTAGTTTCACACCGAGGGTGAAGGGACGCTTGTTGTGAAAGGGCACTTCTTCCAAGGGTCTCTTGAAGTATTTGGCGAGTTCCCATTGCACCATCTTACCGCATGTGTTGGCCTGGCAGGGACCCATGCCCACGCGTTTGATTCGTTTGATTTCCTCAAAAGTATCATAGCCTTTTTCGAAAAGATCATAAAGGTCTTTGAGTGTTACATCACTGCACCGGCAGATGATGATGTCTTCGTTTTTCATGGTGTCACCTCTATGGCAGCGGCGTCGTAAAGATATTGTCGGTCGATTTTGAGTGTGATGAGTGCGGTTTTGTTTTGAGAAGGACGGTCGCGTACGCGTAATACTTCCGCTTTTGCAAGTCTTTTTCCTTCTCGGTCAACCACATGCACGAAGCTTCCTTCTTCGGGTCTGGGGAGAAATTCAAAGGGAAGGGTCAGTTCTCCTTGATTACCTGTGAGTTTCCTGATACTGATCGCAAGACCCGGGCAGATTGATGCGCAGATGCCACAGCCCGTGCAAAGGTTGAAATCGATTTGTGGTCTTGCGTTTATGTTCTCGCGGTTGTGATGGCAGAAAAAGGACAACCCGTCTCACACGGATTGCAAGGAATCTCCTTGTAGCATTCAATAATCGCCTTTGGCGTGTTAAACACAGCGTCATCCTTGGGAAATTTCTTAATGTATTCTTCATACTTTGCGACACCCGTTTTATCGATCATACATCATCCCTCTTTTCTCGTATCCGGTTCTTACTTTTGAGGCATGTGGACCTTTTCTAAGCCCTTTTAACGTCGTATGCAAAGCTTTAAGTGTTTGACTGTGTGCTTCCTTCGCATGTCCCAGATACTCAAGGGCGCTCAAGGACGCAATTCTACCTTCTATCATGGCAGAGGAGGCTTCTTCTATGCCTCTACGACGTCGCCGCACGCATAAACTCCATTGAGCGAGGTTTCATACATGTCATTGATGAGCGGTACGTTGACTCCGAGTTCCCGGATGTATTCAACTTTCGCTCCGATTTGTTCTAAGAGGTCAACCAAAGGAGCGAGCCCTACACTAAGACAAATCGTATCAACTTCAATGGTTCTTTTGGTGGCTTCGATGCCTTGCCACATATCATCTAGGTCCCAAATGATGGCGCCCTCGACTGAAGACGTTCCAAGGGCGCGTTTTATCGAAGTCCTTGTATATATAGGAATACCAAGACGTCTGATTTTCGAGGCATGCACCAAGTACCCGCTGATGGAAGGCGCCGCTTCTAAAACGGCTTTTACTTGAACGCCTGACTGCATGAGCTGATAGGCGACGATAAGGCCGATGTTTCCACTGCCGATCATCAGTACCTTGTTGCCGGGTTTCACTCCATAAACGTTCATCAGGGTTTGAACCGCGCCTGCGGCGTACACACCTGGTAAGTCATTGTTTTCAAAAGGAATGCTTTTTTCACTGGCCCCTGTAGCGATAATGATGACTTTGGCTTGTATTTTAAAGAATTCTTCTCCTTTCAAACAGGCAAGCACCAAGTCTTTATAAACCCCGACCACGGATGTTTCATTAAGGATGTTCAGTCACTCTTTGTAAGGAGCAGCGCTTCTAAGAGCATGTTTTTAATATCAATACCACGTTTTGAGGCGTGTTCGTTTTCGCTTCCAAAAAACTTGTGGGTTTGTTTTACCTGTTGACCTCCAAGCGATTTATTGCGATCAATCACGGTTACATACGCTCCATTTTCAAGAAGCTCAAGAGCCGCGGATAACCCAGACGGCCCGCCACCAATGATGATGGCTTCCGTGCGCCTCATAAGAGGTCACCTTTTCCAATCTGCGTCTCGACACGCATGCCTTCTTCAAGCATGGTAATGCATGTTCGCGTATTCGCTTTGCCATTCACGACCATATTGCACGAGGCGCAATTGCCGATTGCACAGAAAAACCCACGGAGTCTTGAAAGGTGAATGCTCTTTGAAAGCTTCTTGATTCCATTCGCGTGAAGTGCGGACTGAACGGTGTCGCCTTCTCTTCCCTGAAGGTTGTACCATTGAAAGTAAACGTAACTGTAGGTTTTACTTCAAACTCAAGTATCGGATGTGTTTTAATGCGCATGAATCCACCCCCAGAATATGATATATACGTGTCATTATATCATAAAGCGCTTTCATATGTCATTTTCTTTCCAACCTTGAGTAAGATGATTATGAAAATAAACTTCGATGAGCATTTCTACACATAAAAAAATCCGCCATCAAAGGAAATGATGGCGGATTTTTGTTTAGTCAAGGTTATGATTCAGGCATGCCGTTTTCCGCATTTTGGCGGCGTTCTTGCATTTTAGACTCGTATCTTGAACGGATGGCTTCAAGGTTATCCTGTGCTTTGTTGCGAATCTGATCGAAATCATGTTCACTGACTTCGCCGTCTTCTACAGCTTGACGGTGGGCCTGTACTTTGTCTTGAACTACGGAACTCATGTCGTTTTTCTGGTTTTGAGCCTGACTACGTCTTTCTTCGATGAATTCATCCATTTGACTGCGATGTTCATCAATAAGAATTCTCATAATTTCAGAGTGCTCGAGTTCAAGGGCTTCTTCAAAAGTCATTTCACCATCGATTTCCACGGCTCTGGAAATCAGTCTGGCGCGTCCAACATCGATATCGTGTTCTTCAGCAAGCGCTTCATATTCCTCGTTGATGCCTCCACCAAATACTGTGGCGCCAATGCCTCGTTCTTCAAGTATGGTTTCTACTTTTTCTTTAGCGGCTTGCTCTTCAGATTCGTCATCTCTCGTAATCGTCACGATGTTTTCGTCGCTTTCCACATCGATGTAGCCAGTTTCTATTGCTGCATCAATGAATCTTTCAAGCGCTTCATCTGATGGGAGTCCTACGAAATCTAAATCCGCACCGACGACTTCTGCGTCTTCATTCAAGTACAAGACACTTTCCACGTTTCCGTCTTCATCGAGTACGAATTCTACTGCAGGGTTGATTTCAACCGACATGTACGATGTTCCTTCGGCTTGAACGTCCTGTGTATCACATGCGGCCAATGATAGTCCAATAAGTACTGTAAGTGCTAATCCTAGTAGCTTCTTCATAAAATGATGCCTCCTTTTATTTATTCACTCTTTAAACAATCAAAAGGTTCATTTTATTGGAATTATTATAAATTAATTTTGAAAGATACTGGTGAAGTCATACGTATAGGTATAAGTTTTTTCATCCAAATCCAGGGTTCCTGTGGTGACACTGTCCTCAATGGACGCCGTATCGATGCGGTTGAGTATTCTATCCAGCATGGCCTCCGATATTTCATCATCCGCCAGATGGGTTTTATCAAGGGTGAGCACAAGACTGCCTTCCAAAGGTTCAACCGCCACGTCAAACGTGAGATGAACCGCAGTGTCAAATGAAGGATAGGACCCTCTATTTGCACTGACAGTAAGAATGATCTGGTTGTCATCATTCAAATGCGCATAGGCGTACTTGACATCGACATACTTGGTCTCGACAATGGTGTTGCACGCAGAGGTGTCACAATCACCAAGCGGATCGTAATCTTCGTTGAGGGTGTTCTTGATGGATTCGTAGATGACGTAATTGAGGAAGGTTTTTGTCCACGTGTTAGTATCCTCCTCGCTGTTTGTGGGAATGAAAAGCGCGATGGCTGAATTATTAATGCCTTGTTCTGTAGTATCATCACTTGCATAGACGGTTTCAGGCAAGTCATCGGACGTCACTTCTTCGTTGATGCGTGATGTTCCGTACGCAATACCGCCGAATATAAGGGCGGCAAGTACGACTAAAATAATAATCAGTTTCTTCATAAGCCCTCCTAGAAATGCTAGTATACTATATGTATTATATCATGAAACCAAAGATACTGTGAGCGATTGACTTATTTGTCTAAGTCTATCAACCCCTTATAAGCGGTTTGTTATAAAAAATGACCTTTGAGAGAACTTCTCAAAGGTCACAATATTTATTTATTTGTAGCGCTTAGTCCGTCTTCGACGATGCTCCAAAACTTGTCGACATCGATGGCATTGGCCACATGGGTGTTTCTTTTTAGCTTCAGATAATCAAACATGTCGCAGTTTGTCCGTCCATGGCTGATGCCTTGAGACAAATCAATTGCGCAATTCACGTGTTTAGTTTTTAGAAGTGCGGGGTCTATCAGGTAGGCGATGGTCACAGGGTCGTGCAAAGGCCCACCGGGAAGGCCAAAGACTTTTCTTTGATTTTCATTGAAGACGTCCATCAATTTGACGAACAAGTCGGAGGCTTTGGTATCAAGTTTTTCCATCCGTCTTACGATATCAGGAAGCACCATGACCTGACGGGTGATGTCAAGCCCAATCATGGTGACTTTGAGGGGGGAGGTAAATACAATATTCGCCGCTTCTGGGTCCACCAGTATATTGAATTCGGCCGCTGGGGACACGTTGCCATATCCGTAAGCGCCGCCCATGAGCACGACTTCTTCAATGCGTTCCATGATCGAAGGGTGCATGAGAATGGCCAGGGCGAGATTCGTCATCGGGCCCGTGGTGACGATGGTAACGGGGTTTTTGCTTGCAAGCAAAATATCTTTTATGAATTCAACGGCATGCAAGTCGTGGTAGGTCTTGGTGTGAACAGGAAAGTCAAACCCGTCAAGCCCCGTCTCTCCGTGAATGTCGGACGCGATTTGCAGGGGGCGTACAATCGGGCGGTCACTGCCAAGCGCTACAGGTACGTCGATACCTAGGTAATTCGTTATGTTCAAGGCGTTTTTGCCTGTTTTTTCTAAAGTCTGATTCCCCGTAGACACGGTGATTCCCAGAAGGTCAATGTCAGGATGGTTGCCTGCGAGCATGATGGCGACGGCGTCGTCGTGACCGGGATCACAATCGAGAATAAGCTTTCTTTTCGGCATGGTTTGAGCCTCTTTCCTTATGATTTTGTATATGATTTCGTTCCAAAACATGATTCCTGGAGATAAGGGGCGCTACTAGTAATTTAATGTTTGAGTCAAGCAGGCGATGGTTTGTAAACATATCTGTCAATGGTGGGCATGACTCTTTTTGCGGTAAGAATGACGAGGGCGCTCAAGATGACATCTCCCAGGATAAACGGTGCGACACCTACGAGTAAAGCCCCTTTGATATTTATGGGTGATCCCAAATGTAAATTGAGAATACCATACAGGTATATGACCCCGGTGGTATAAACAATGAGTAGTCCGATTGATACCGCGGCCCCCATCTTGAGAAATGCCATCTTGATTTTGTAGTCTTTAAGCGTTTCTGTCATCTTCCCTATCACGTAGGCGGCAACGATGAAACCAAGCAGGTAGCCGAATGTCGGCTCGAAAATGTAAAAAGGGCCTCCGCCCCGCGCAAAGACAGGGAAACCGATCAGTCCGATGATGACGTAAAAGGCTTGCGACGCCATGCCTTTTTTAGCACCTAAAATCAAGCCTGCATACGCGCAAAAGGCAAACTGAAGGGTGATGGGCACGAGAGGCGTCTCTATCTTTATAAACGCTCCAATGGACGTGAGTGACGCAAACAATGCTATGTGCAACATATCTTTGGTATTCAAACGCATGGGGCGCCTCCTTAATCCATGGTTAATGGGTGAGAACGGTAAAAAGCATAAATTTAAGAATCATGCGTCTTCTTACTACTCGATCCCCACCCGTTTGAACAAGCAGTCGACTTGCTTAAGCGCGCCCTGGTAATCAAAGCAAGCGTCGATTGCGGCATCGTCCAGATACGCTTTGATTTTCTCATTGTTTTTCAGTAGTGTTTTAAATGGCTTGTCTTCACTCTGGGCCGTCATCGCGATGGGCTGGACGATGTCGTAGGCCTCGTCACGTGAAAGATTTTTATCAATCAAGGCATGCAGTACGGTCTGAGAAAAGACAAGGCCCTTGGTCAAATGAATGTTTTTTTCCATTGTGGCTTCGTTGATGACCAATTGATCGATGACAAATTTGTAGCGTTTCAACATGTAATCAATCAGCGAAGCGGCATCACTCAAGGCGACGCGTTCGACCGAAGAATGGGAAATATCGCGTTCGTGCCAAAGAACGATATTTTCAAAACTCATTTGCATATAGCCTCTTAACATGCGCGCGCAACCGCTCATGTTTTCTGAGGCGATGGGGTTTTTCTTGTGTGGCATCGCCGAAGAGCCTTTTTGTCCTTTTGAGAAGCCTTCTTGGACTTCACCGACCTCACTTCTTGAGAGATGCCTGATTTCCACTGCGAGGTTTTCAATCGCGCTTCCTATTTGAGCGATTACGCTCATGTAATCGGCGTGTCTGTCACGGGCGATGACTTGCGTGGAGATGCTCGCGCTTTGAATATTCAAAGCCTTGCATACTTCATCTTGCAAGGCGGCACTTACGTGGGCGTGATTGCCTACCGCGCCGCTTATTTTACCTGTTTCAAGTGACACCCTGCTCGCTAGAAACTTCTCTTTCAACCGTTTGAAGGCATCGATGTGATAGGCAAGCTTCAAACCGAAGCTTGTGACTTCTGCGTGTATGCCGTGGGTGCGCCCCATGCACGGGGTCATCTTGTAGGTTTTCGCTTTGGACGTCAAGCCATCGATGAATGCATCCAGTGATGCAAGAATTTCATCATTGACCTGTTTCATGATGAGCGCCTGGGCGGTATCGACGACATCGGTGCTCGTGAGTTTGTAATGGAAAAAGCGCTTCTCTTTACCAAGTGTCTCTGAAATTTGTCTAGTAAAAGCGACCACGTCGTGTTTCGTGGTGTTTTCGATTTCACTCAGACGCTTAAGATCCAACTTGGCGTGCTTAAGCGTCGCTTGATAGGTTACCTCGGGAATGATTTTGAACGCTTCATACGCTTTTAACACGGCAAGTTCGACCTCTAAAAACGCTTGATAACGGTTTTCAAGGGAGAATAAGGCTTTCATGGTCTTTCCAAGATATCGATCGATCATTTTATCATTCCTTTAAGGTTTTTACGATGATTTCTGCACGTTCAATGATATCGGTTCTATCAGGACCCGTGGATACATAAGCGACTGGAACGCCCGTTAAGGTTTCTATCCGTTTGATATAGGCCTTCGCGTTATCAGAAAGATTCTCAAATGCTTCTATCTCAGACAAGTCATCGTCAAACCCTTCAAGTGTCTCATATACCGGCGTGCAGCGAGCGAGTACGTCGTGGTCGGCCGGTACGGTGTCGATGATGTCACCATCAAGTTCGTACGCCGTGCAAAGTTTCAACGCATCAAGCCCTACCAGGACATCAAACAGCATTAAAGCGAATGCATCGAAGCCGTTAAGGCGTATCGCGTGACGCAGTTGTATGACGTCTAGCCAGCCGATGCGTCTTGCGCGTCCTGTGGTCGTGCCGAACTCATGACCGGTTTTACGAATATGTTCAGTCGTTTTACCCTGGATTTCCGTTGGAAAAGTGCCTCCGCCCACTCTCGTTGTATAGGCTTTTAAAATACCCAGTACCTTTTTCACGTTTTTCGGTGCAATGCCGGTATTAAGCGGGATGGACGCCGCGGAAGGTGACGAGGAGGTCACAAAGGGATACGTCCCATGATCAAGACAAAGCATGGTTCCCTGAGCGCCTTCGAAAAGCACTTTCTTGCCTTCCATGATGGTCTTGTCAATCAAGGCCGCACCATCGACGAGTAACGGTGTCATCATAGCCTGATAAGGCGCCATTTTTTTGATAAGTGCGTCTTTATCGACAGAGTCGTATCCATAACTTTTTAAAAGCGTGTTGACGAAGGGCAGATGCTGATCCAAATACGTTTCAAACCCTTGTTTTGAAACGAATGTGGCCATTTTGAGACCTTGTCTTGCGGCTTTTTCAGTATACGCCGGTCCAATGCCTTTGTGGGTGGTACCGATTTTTTCATTTCTTACTTGTTCATACAGCGCATCAAGGGTTTTGTGATAATCAAGAATCACGTGGGCTCTTGAAGCGACGAAGAGTCTCTTGCTTATATCAATCGACATGCCTTTTAGCATCTTCAGTTCCTCATGCATCGCTTCGGGATCGATGACCATGCCTGAAGCAAGCAGATTGACAGATGTGTCTTTGAAGACGCCCGAGGGAATCAGGTGAAGCGCGTACGTATTTCCGGCGAACTTGATGGTATGACCGGCGTTGTTGCCACCTTGGAAGCGCACAATCATATCGGCATCCCGGCTCAGTAAATCAGTCATTTTCCCTTTGCCTTCATCGCCCCACTGAGCACCGATGATGGCGAGGGTATTGATTGATGATGGTCCGTTTTGTTCAAATCCTTTAGTGTTTCTTTTACTATGATTTTTCATAAAGACCCCTTTGGTTTAATCTTCAAACACATCATTATACTGTTTGGACACTTTAATAAACGTCGTGCATTTGGAAAACTCTCTTAGACTTCTTGCGCCTATGTAGGTACACGATGAACGCAAACCCCCGAGAATATCCTGCATTGTATTTGTAAGAGAAGGCTTGAAAGTCACTTTCACCGTGCGGCCTTCAGAACTTCTGTAAGGCGCCATGCCGCCTTTGTGTTTTTCCATGGCGGTATCCGAACTCATGCCATAAAACTCCACGTATTTTTTGGTCTCGGTCAATTGATGTTTGTGATATGACTTGGTGGATTCGTCCCATTCAACCTCGGCTTCACCGGTAAACACTTCTTTTTCGATGAGTTCGCCGCCGCCTTCTTTGTGGCCTGCAAGCATGCCACCGAGCATGACGAAGTCCGCGTTTCCACCGAATGCTTTAGCGATATCACCAGGTACGGTGCATCCCCCATCGGAGATGATTCTCGCGCCAAGACCGTGAGCGGCGTCGCCGCATTCTATCACTGCGCTCAGTTGCGGATACCCTACCCCGGTTTGCAGTCTCGTGGTGCATACGGAGCCCGGTCCGATACCGACTTTGACGATATCCGCCCCATTTAAAATGAGTTCCTGAGTCATATCGGCGGTGACAACGTTGCCGGCGATAATGACTTTTTTTGGATACTCTTTTCTGATTTTTGAGACAAAATCTCCAAAATGTTCAGAATACCCATTGGCCACATCGATACAAATATAGTGTATCTCTGGAAATGCCTGCATGATATCTTTAAAATTAGTATAATCCGATTCATTGATGCCCGTGCTTACGGCAAATAGATTCGGATCCAAGTCATTCATATGCTTTTTATAATCATCCACCGTATAGTTTTTGACAAGACAGGTAAACACATTGAACGTTTGTAGTTTAAGTGCCATTTCCATGGTCCCTACACCATCCATGTTGGACGCCATGATGGGAACACCCTCAAACGTATGAGGACTGTACTTGAACGCAATATTCCTTTTTAACTTTACTTCTTTCCTACTTCCAAGTGACGACCGTTTCGGCCTTAAAAGCACATTATCAAAGTTGAATTTCAAATCGTTTTCGATTCTCACAATCATTCCTCCTAGATAGTCACTGCGTTTGGGGCTTTATTCAAGGCTACCCTGGCAAAGGAACTCGCCAAAGCGAGAGCCTCGCTAAATATTTGATGATGATCCAAACGAATTATACCATTTTCGTAATGATAGTTTAACCTTTTTCATCAAGGTAAAACGTTCTTTTTTCAATCTGACAAATCCTTGAATGACTACTGCGTTTATATAATGGGGTGTCCTGATATAGTCATTGAAACCCTAAACCAAACAAGGTATAATAAGTTGATAGCGTTATCACACTTACAATAGGGGGAGCATATGAAAGGTTCTATAGACAAAAAGATTATGGACAAGGCCGTTGAGCAAGCAAGAAAAACCATGAACAACAACGAGGGTGGACCGTTTGGGGCCTCTGTAATCGATGGTGAGGGCAACGTGCTAAGCGTGACGTCGAACACCGTACTGGGTGACAGTGATCCGACGGCTCACGCGGAGATGAACGCCATTCGGGCTGCGGCGAAGAAAAAGGGAACACACGATCTTTCTGGGTGTGTACTTTATACCACCGCCTATCCGTGTCCCATGTGCCTTGGTGCGACCATTTGGGCCAATATCAAGACTGTCATTTATGGCTGTCGCCCCGAAGACGCCGATTCCATCGGCTTTCGTGACGACTTTATCTATCAGTACATCCGCGGTGAAGATACCACTGTTCAAAGCATCCTTTCTTTAAAAGAGGCCTTCAGAGATGAATGCCTGAAGCTTTTTGAGGAATACGATGCCAAGAACATGCAACGCTATTGAGGAGGTTTGCCATGATTGAAACCGAACGCATGCGCTTGAAAAAAGCAACCGAACAAGATATCGATACCCTTCTTAAATGGTGGAACACACCTGAATTGATGAAAGTCTTTGGATTCCCAGATGGACTTCAAGTTACACGCGAGTACGCTGAAAAACGTTTGAAACGAAAGAATCACGTTCTCTTGATTGCCTTTGAAAAAGAGACGGATAAACCCATTGGAGAATTTTCTTATAGCGGGTTTGACATGGACGAAGGGACCCTTCGAATCGGGATGAAAATCGCTGAGATTGATGATCAGGACCAAGGATACGAGAAAGAGGGACTTAAAGCGTTCCTTTTCTACTTGTTTGAATCCTACGCCCTTGAGGCGGTCCTCATAGATATACTCGATATTAACGGGCAAGCCAAGACACTTTACGAACACTTCGGTGCACAGAAAGTATCTTTGGAAAAGGACTACTGGATCAATCCCGAGGGCACCCATTACGACGTCGTATTTTACCGTATTCCCCACGACCGCTTCTATGAGATTTTGAACACTGAGTGAACCCCATAAAAAGAGAACGTCTGTGATTATTACTCACAAACGTTCTCTTTTTTGATTATTTATCTCCCATGGTCATCGCCATGACGGCTTTGGCCGTATGAATCCGGTTCTCAGCTTCCTGGTACACCACCGAGTGTGGGCCGTCGATGACGCTGTCTTCGACCTCATTGCCTCTATCAGCTGGCAACGCGTGCATATAGGATACGTCGCCTTTGGCGTGGGCCAATCTGTCTTCGGTGCATTTCCAGTGCTTGTTGGCTTCCAGTATGTCATCGAGTACGTCTTCTGATTGGTTTGAAACCCAGCTGCCCCAGTTCTTGGGGATGACGATGTCCGCGTCCTTGTAGGCGTCTTCCTGATCATGCGTTACGCGGAAAGAGCCGCCGGATGCTTCGGCGTTTTCCTTCGCTTTGTCTAGGACCCATTTCGGCAGTTCGTAACCCTTAGGATGGGCAAGTACGACCTCCATCCCATAGCGTGGGAATAGAAGGCTTTGTGAAAGGGGTACGCTGATGGGCTTTTTATGACTGGTCGCATACGCCCAGATGATGGAGACCTTGAGTTTTTTCGTGTCTTTTTTTATCTCCTTGATGGTCATCAAATCCGCAAGGGCCTGCATCGGGTGATAAAGGTCGCATTGAAGATTCATGACAGGCACGGTTGCATGCTTCGCCATTTCACGCAGAAAGGCGTTTCCGACTTTCCAAAAACAGTTTCTGCAAGCGATGCCGTGTCCATAGCTTGAAAGGATGACTGCAGTATCCTTGGCTTTTTCACCGTGGGAAATCTGCATGGTGGAGGTATCTAGAAAATTTGCGTGTCCGCCCAATTGGGCAAGCCCCGCTTCCATGGAGTTTCTGGTTCGTGTGGATTGTTCGAAAAACATGAGAAACGCCGATTTGTTGTATAGGTAATCCGTGACTTCGTTGTTTAGAAATTTCTTTTTGAGCGAGGTCGAAACCTCAAGCAGTGTATCGATGGCCGGTTTCTCCCATTCTTGCAAGGTGATGAAGTGCTTTCCTTTGTAAATCGGTTCCATGATTAGCCTCCTTAAGCCTTTTTATAACGTTTGAGATAGGTATTTGGAATCGTCGCATACAATGCGGCGGCTTTCACTAGATGATCTTTTTTCGTGATTTCATTGGGTGCGTGGGCCTGTTCTTCAAAGCCCGGGCCGAAGCCAATGCAAGGGATGTCATACCGGCCCATGATTGAAACCGCGTTGGTCGAAAACGTCCATTTGTCGACCAGCGGTTCTTCATTGAACAGCTCTTTGAAGCCTTCGACCAATGTTTGTGTAGCGATGTGTCCTTCAGGCAAGACCCAGCTTGGAAAGAAGGCCTTGGTGGGATAGACAAGCCCTGTCCAGGTAGGTTCGCTGTATTCATACATTTCCACTTTGGCGTTTACATTCTTGACCGCGGGCAGGTTCCTTATTTCTTCCAATGCACCCTCCCAGGTTTCACCGGTGGTCAGCCTGCGGTCGATTGAAATGCTGCAACCGTCTGCGACGGCGCACCGTGAAGGTGATTGGCTGAAGACTTCGCTTACCACGAGCGTCCCCTTACCCAAAAACGCATCTTCTTTCAGTGAATCATTCAGGCTTTCAAGTGCTTTTATAATCGGAGCCATCTTGTAGATGGCGTTGTCTCCGCGTTCAGGGGCGCTTCCGTGACAGGAAATCCCCTGAGTGGAGACTTTGATTTCCATCCGGCCTCTGTGGCCTCTGTAGATATTGAGACTGGTAGGTTCGGTGATGACCACGAATTCCGGAATCAATTTGTCTTCTTCGATAATGTATTGCCAGCATAGGCCGTCGCAATCTTCTTCAAGCACGGTACCTGTGACGTAGAGGGTATAATCGTCTTCAAGCCCCAAATCCTTGATGATTTTTGCGGCGTAGACCATCGAAGCCATGCCGCCTTCTTGATCTGATGTTCCCCGTCCACCAATGGTGGTATCGTCTTCAAACCCTTCATGGGGGTCGAACGTCCAGTTTGAGCGTTCCCCTACCCCTACAGTATCGACGTGGGCGTCCATGGCAATGATGTGTTTGCCATGACCGATGCGGCCTAGGATATTCCCAAAATCGTCAATGGTCACTTCATCGAAGCCTACAGCATTCATCTCTTTTTCTATGCGTTGGATGACTTTTTCTTCTTGTCTTCCTTCGCTTGGAAGGGCGATCATGTCACGAAGGAAACGCGTCATGGGTTCCTCATACTTTTTTGCCTGTTTTAAAATAGCTTGATAATCCATCCTACTTCTCCTCTCTCTGTTCTTTGATAACCCTGTTGTAATAATCGGTTTTTCCGTATTCTTCGTCCCAGAAATCCATGGATTTCATTTTATCCAGATACGCTTTGGAATATCCGAACTTGAGCCAGTCTTTTTCTTTTTGCTTGAAAAGTCGGGTTTTTTGCTTGTCCGTGCGTGTATCTTGAATGTGCGTGGGCTGGGCGTTTAAAAAATGATCTTTGAACCAGCGGTCTAACACGAAATCCTCGATTTCTAGGTATCTTTTGTCCATGGCTTCCAAGACGCTTTGATAACGATCCGGCCCGTCGGTCGCGATGGTGACGATGTTGTCATCGGGTCCGAGGTTCAAATGCTTCGCCATCTTGATGGCCCCGAGGATATTGCATATCGAGGAAATACCGAATTTACCTTTTAAAGCGGTTATTTCTTCTTTTGTGAGCCCGTGTTTCATGAGGACTTCAGGCGCCTCTTCAATGATTTTGAGTCCGCGTACCGACTGTTCGTCTTTGATGAGGGTAAGGAAATCCGTGTTGATAATATTGTGAATCAGGGTACACATCTTATCGCCGATGCCTTCGATTCTATGTTGACCTCGTCCGCCTTCATAAAGGGTCGGACACTCGTAAGGTTCAAGGGCGACGACTTTCGCTTCGGGGAATACCTTCTTGATCTGATCGCCCGCACCTAGTGTACCTGCGCTTCCCGGGGCTGAAGTGAAGCAGGCGATGCGGCCGTTACCGATGCCCTTGACGCTTTCTATTAAGCTTTGTCCCGTAACATAGCGGTGAAAACGGTAGTTCGGAAGAAGCTCAAACTGAGCGAGAGATGCGTAATTTGGATTTCTCGCCATTTCAAAGGTTTTTTCGAGCGTGAGGATGACATCGGATTCACTTCCCGGAGTGAGTTCGAGCTGAGCCCCATACTGTTTGATTCTTTCGTAGCGTTCCTTGCTCATGTTGTCGGGCATGATGACGATTGAATCATAGTTCATGAGATTGCATATGTATGATACACCAATACCGAAATTGCCTGTCGAAGGCCCGAGTATGGTGTGTTTGCCAGGAACGATGGTGCCATCAACGGCCCCTTCAATCAAGGTCGAATAAGCGGGTCCCACTTTGTGTGACCCGCTTGGAAAATCTTTTCCAAGCAACACGACAATGTTCGCTTCAATGCCTGTCAGTGCTTTGGGCAGGACGATCTTGTTGATGGTGCCATCTTCCTTGCGCCAGGTAATGTTAAAGAGGTTCAAGGGATCGAGTTCGTCCTTTTTGGCGTTTAAGGCCTTTTTGCGCAAAGCCTTTCCAAGTTTGTCCGGATGGAGCATCTCTTCATAAGTGGGTCCGAATACAGATTTGTTCATTTTAGTAGCCTCCTATGTGTTTAGGTGCGCTTGTAGACTTTTCAGATCGTTTTCAAGTTTGACCGGGGTTTTTAGAACCTTTTTGACGGTATCAGGGTCTTTAAGGCCGTTCCCCGTCAGAATGACGCTTACACTTTCATATGATTTGATAACTGATGTGTTCAACGCTTCTTCCAGTCCCGCATAAGGCGCGGCTGCGGCCGGTTCGGTAAATAGGCCTTCATCTTTACCAAGCTTTGTGATGGCGCTAAGAATCGCGTCATCACTGACCGTGATGTAGGCGCCATAAGAGTCATTTACGGCTCTAAGTCCCTTGGTTGGATTTCTCGGAATCCCTACGGCGATGCTGTCTGCAATCGTGTTTTCTTCGGTTTCTTCAAGGGTGGATGCCCCTTGTTTCCATGCGGTGTAAAATGGAGCGCATCCTTCGCTTTGAACTCCGAGTATTTTCGGGATTTTGTCGATGAGCCCTAGGGCATGCAAATCATAAAAGCCGTTGTAAACGCCTCCGATGGTGCATCCGTCTCCAACACTTACGACCACCCAGTCTGTAAGGGTGAAATCAAGTTGTTCGGCCAGTTCCAAGGCGACAGTTTTCTTGCCTTCGACGAGGTGAGGATTGATGGCCGCATTACGGTTGTAAAACCCGTAGTGGTCAATGGCTTTTTTGGATAGCTCGTAGGCGGCTTTGTAGTCTCCTTGAACGCTGATGACTTCAGCACCATAGGCCATGATTTGTATGAGTTTTCCGCGGGGCGCTCTTTTTGGTACGAAGATAACGCTTTTTAGTCCCATTTTTGCAGCGTTGCCCGCAAGTGAAGATGCGGCATTACCCGTCGAACTACACGCGACTGTATCCTTACCCTCTTTTAAGGCTTTAAGGACTGCAACCGCACTGGATCGGTCTTTTAGTGAGCCCGAAGGGTTGACGCCCTCATCTTTGAAATAAAGGGTCTTGAGTCCGAGTTTTTTCGCGAGTGTGTTCGAGCGGTAAAGCGGGGTCCATCCCACCTTAAGCGTACGATCCATGTGTGTTCTTTCTACGCTCAACAAGGGATGATAGCGCCACATGCTGTAGTCCTTGTTTTTCTGGAACCACTCTTTTGTGAGAAAAGTGCGCAAGCGAGGGTAATCGTAGTGGATATCGAGTATGCCAGTCTCTCCGCACTCTGGACACGTGAGATGGGGAAAGTCTTTGGGAAATGTTTTTCCACAAAGCGTACAACTGTATCCTGTGACGTATTCCATTAGTCTTCCTCCTGTTCGATTTGCGTATGGGTAAACCGTTTTACATCAAACAACCCTTGGTCAGTCAGTTTCAATGCGGGAACCACAGGTAGCGACAAGAATGCCAGTTGGATGAAAGGATCCTTGATTTTTGAAGAGAGACCCATCTTTCTAATTTGTGCTTTCATGCTGTTTAGTTTTTTTGACACGTCTTTATGCGAAGCAGTGGTCATAATACCCGCGACTTCAAGCGTAAGAACCTCTGTCTTTACATTTGTTTGCACGAGGGCGATGCCCCCTTGTGTTTTTGCGAGTGCATGTATGGCTTTTTTCATGGCGTCGTCACTGTCTCCCATGACGATGAGGTTATGGGAATCATGCGCAATGCTCATCGCAAGCGCCCCTCCCTTAAACCCGAATCCTTCCACAAGCCCAAGACCGATATTGCCGGTATGTTTGTGTCTTTCAACGACGGCTAGTTTCAAAATATCCGTGTCTTTGTTGTTGACGTAGTGTCCGTTTTTTATCTGAACGGTTCTTAATTCTTTAGTGGTGGTGATGTTGTTTTCAATGAGGCCGATGACCTTCACTTTGTTGTGGGTGAGTTTCAAAGTGAAATCAAGCGTGTCCAAGTCGATGTGAACACTATTTGTGATGGACGAATCGCTCAAGGTTTCTGACGAAAACGTGACCTCGTTATTTTTTGCAACGCGTACGCCTTTTTTATAGACCTCCGTGGGTTCTATCGCCTTAAGGGATTCAAAGACGATGAAATCCGCAAACCGGTTCGCCACAATGGCGCCATGCTGCTCGAGTCCATAGCATTCCGCTATGTTGAGTGTCGCCATGCGTATTGCGTCGATGGGATCGACGCCCCCTTTTATGGCGAGATTGACATTGTAGTTGATATGACCTTCCAAGGCGATGTCTTCGGGATGTTTGTCATCCGTGCAAAACATCAACCGTCTTGACGTATGAGGATTGACGGCCCCAAGAAGGGCGTCGACGTTTTTGGTTGCCGATCCTTCTCTTAAGTGAACATACATGCCTTGTGACACTCTTTCTAGCAAAGCGTCCCTTGAAAAGCATTCATGGTCGCTTAAGATACCTGCGACTATGTAGGCTTTGAGACCATAACCGCTTAGTCCCGGTGCGTGACCATCGATGGGACGTCCCTTCATGAGCTTGATTTTTTCGTGAATGTCTGATGTTCCATTAATCACGTCAGGGTAGTTCATGACTTCACCGAGTCCGAGGATGCCTTTTACATCTCGCAAACGTTTGACCGCAGGCGCATCAATCACCGCACCTGAGGTTTCAAAAGAGGTTGCGGGGACGCTGGAAGGTACCATCATGAAGACATCCAAAGGAGTCATTTCAGCACTTTTCAACATATAATGGATCCCTTCTTCACCCGCTACGTTTGCGATTTCATGGGGATCGGCGATGACGGTCGTGGTGCCCTTAGGAAGTACGATATTACCAAACTGAGCGGGCGTGACCATCGAGGATTCAATATGCACATGGCCATCGATGAAGCCCGGACAGACGTATTGGCCATGCAAATCGACTTCTTTTTGACCATGATACGTTCCGACTCCGATAATCAACCCGTCTTCAACCGCGATGTCATTTAGGCCGATGTCTCCGGTGAATACATTGATGATGCGTGCGTTCTTGAAGACAATCTCCGCCTCCACCTTCCCACTCGCAATGGCCATTTTACTCTTCATATTCATGGACTCTCCTTCTTTCATAGAGTATTTACGAATTTTCGTATGAGATTATGAGCAACGTGGCGTCGGTAGGTTTTTAAAGAGCGTTGATCATCGATTGGGTTGATATATTCGTCGTAGGCTTCTATCAATTGGTCCACGTTTTCCTTCAGTTGCTTGACGGTTTGTCCTATTACCCACTGTTCTATCTTCGGCACTTTCACAATGGTCGCATTGACTGCGTTGATGCCCAACTTGAAATCCTTGATGATGCCGTCTTTTACTAGAGCACCGCCGGCGAAGGCGATTTTACTGATGGCGTCCGCTTTGCGTCCGCCCACTTTTTTGAAAAAGGTATGGGTAAAAGACGCACTGGGCACGAGCACCTTGGTAATCAGTTCTTCAGCCTTTAGATTTGTTTTGGAAGGTCCACTGATCAGATCCCCAATCAACACGTCCTTGGTGGTATTCACGCTTCGTAAGCGTACTTTCGCTTCAAGGGTGATGAGTACGAGTACGGCGTCTGCAGCTGGCGAGGCGTTGGCGATGTTGCCAGCCAAGGTGGCGACGTGGCGTAGCGCAGGCCCGCCTATTTGCCTGATTGAGTCTTTTAACAAATTCGGCACCGCGTCACTATGAAGAAGTGTTTCATAGGGCGTGAGCGCGCCAATACTTATCGCTTCAGGTGTAGCGTCTATGCCTTTTAAGACATCCAGTTTGAATAGATACAAGGTGTTAAAGGGAAACTCGGGCGGCGTGTTGGCCCAACTTCTGTGGCGGACCATGAGGTCCGTTCCACCGCTTACAAGTCTATAGGTGCCCTCGCTCAAATACTCAAGGGCTTCCTCAAGCGTACCTGCTATCACGTGGTTTACCATAGGCCATCGCCTTCTTTTGCGGCCCGTTTCACCGATTTTATAATCATGTCATAGCCTGTGCACCGGCAAAGATTTCCCGAAAGTCCGATTCTTATGGCTTCATCGCTCGGATGAGGGTTCTTTGAAAGAAGGCTCTGAGTCGCAATGATCATACCGGGTGTACAAAACCCGCATTGGACCCCGCCTTCTTCTTCAAATGCGTTTTTTATAGCAGTAAATTGCTTGGTTTTAGAGAATCCTTCGATGGTGATGATGTCCTTGCCAGAAACATTCGCCGCAGGCAGGATGCAGGTGTTGACGATGTCTCCGTTCATAAGCACTGCGCAGGCGCCGCATTCTCCTTCGCCGCAGCCTTCTTTGGGCCCGCTCAACTTCAAGTCGTTTCTGAGAATATCCAAAAACCGTCTTGAAGGGTCGGTGTTGATGGTTGTTTTCTCTCCGTTTAATGTGAAATGGATTTTAGTCATTGTCAATCATCTCCATGATGGATTCTGGGGTTATGGGAATCTTCGTAACTCGTCTTCCTATGGCCTGTTCGACGGCTTTCCCAAGGGCGGGAGCGCCGCCTACAAGCGTGAGTTCACCTGCGCCTTTGGCGCCATAAGGCCCAAGCGCATAAGGGTTGTCCATGACGACACTTGTCATGGGCGGGGCGTCGACTGCGGTCGCTATGATGTAGTCGGTATAGCCTTTTTGGCGGATAGAGCCTTCCTTGTGGGTCATGACCTCAAGGCTTCCATACCCCATTCCCTGTGCTTGACCTCCGTCAATTTGGCCCTTTATGATACGGTCATCCAAACTTTTTCCAACATCATACACGCTGTCGATATGGACAACATCTATTTCGTAGGTATCCTTGTCGATGTCGACTTCAACGATATTCACACCCCACGAATAGGCAGGGTAGGCATCGCCTTGCATGGTTTCATCATTCCATTTTATGTCTTTGGGTTGAACGTAGTCTTCATAGACCGTTTGGGCTTCTCCTGGCTTGAACGTATTCTTTAAGTTCTTTGCGGCGCGAGCGCAAAGCCCACCGACAATCATCGCCGTCCTCGAGGCGACGGTCGGGCCGCTGTCAGGGACGTGGCGTGTATCGGGATTGGGATAGTGTACGCGTTCTATGGGCATATTCATGACCTGGGCGACCACTTTGCGCAACGTGGTCTTGGGCCCTTGGCCCATGTCGACCGCCGCTATCAGGATATGGACATCATCATGGGTGTCCTTGTGAAGTTTGACACGCCCTTTGATGATGTCGGCTTCGCCGCTTCCAGTAAAGCCGCACCCATGAAGAAACCAGCTCATGCCGATGCCTTTAAAGGTGTTGTTTTCTTCATAAGCTTTCCTTTTTTCGTCATAGTTTGAAAGTGCCTTGGCACGTTTGATCATCTTTTCCATGATGATGGGGTCTTTAAACGTGCCGCTTGTAGACGTCTTGTCTCCTTGTTTGGCAAGGTAATTCATGCGATAAGCATCACTGTCCTTACCCAGGTGCACCGCGATATGTAGCATGAACATCTCAATCGCGAAGAGCATTTGCGGCGCTCCAAAGCCTCTGAAGGCGCCATTTGGGACGGTGTTGGTCTTGAAGACATCGCCTGAAACATCAAGATTATCAATGGTATAGGCCCCACTTACCGCAATCATCGCACGGGAAAGCACCACACCTGAAAGACCGATGTAGGCGCCGCTGTCTATTCCGATATGCACGCGCATGCCAAGGATTTCGCCTTCGCTTGAGAGGGCGGCTTCCATCAACGTGTGGGAAGGATGTCTTTTCGTAGTGGTTTCCATATCTTCAGGTCTGTCGTAGATGAGTTTGATCGGTTTTTGAATTTTTTGTACGGCCGTGGCCAGTTGACACGCCATGACGGAGGGAAATTCCTCCTTGCCGCCAAAGGCGCCACCGACTTCACCCTGGATGATGCGTACCTTCGTATCAGATAGGCCCGTAGTTCGTTTGACCGCATTTTTGACGTAGTAGGGACACTGAATCGACCCGATCATGGTGACGCCTTTCTCTTCAGGGTAGGCGAGAAATCCCTGGGGTTCGATGTAGGCTTGTTCCTGATAACCGGTGTCATAGGTCATGTCAAAAAGTTCATGAGCGTTTTCAAAGGCCTTCTTAGGATCACCTTTTTCAAAACGTTTGTGAACCACGCTGTCGCTATAGTCAAATGTTGGAGTCAAAGGTTTTATATGGACTTTTGTCTTTTTGAGGATATCCCTGATGACGGACTTGTCTGGTCCCACAAGCAACAAGATCGGTTCCCCGATGTAATTGACCTCCTTGCCTGCGAAGACGGGCCAATCGTGGAATATCATATTGACGACATTTTCTTTTACGATGTCTTCTTTGGATACGACCGTGTAGCCTTTTGGAAGCTTTGGCATCTCAATCGATTCGATGACACCGCGCGCTACTACGCTACGAAGGGTGCGAGCATAAAGAAGCCCATCCATATGGTAATCGTCCGTATAAAGGGCGGTCCCTTTCATTTTGTCTTCATTGTCTCTCTTGGGTATGGACTTGGAAATCGTGTTCATCTTACCCCTCCAGCTTGTCCATGACGATTGCGTCGGTAGGACATTTGGATACGCATAGACCGCAACTCGTACACTTATCGTGATCAAAGGTGATTTTATCCTTGAATGTAATTGCAAAATAGGGACAGACTTTCTCACATAACATGCATACAATGCATTTGTTTTCGATCAGACGGGGAAGTTCCCATTCATAGTCCGTGGTGATTTCAAGCGGCGCCGCGATGACGTCTTCTATCGATTCAAAGTTGTATTTTTCAAGGGCTCTTTGGAGATCGTCAATTATTTTTTCATACATTTGTTTGCCTTTGATGAGCGCTGTAGAAAGCATCTGTACGGCGCTTGCGCCTGCTAAGAGAAACTCGATGATGTCTTCAGCGGTCGCAATACCGCCAACACCGATGACTGTTAAGTCAGGTTCCGCTTGCTTGATTTTGTGAATCACGCCGAGGGCGAGATTCTTGATGACGGGCCCCGTCGTCCAGACAAAGCCTTCAGGGCCGCCGTATTCAATAGTGCGTCTTTCTTTGTTGATGTGAAGCGTGGGTCCAAGCGAGTTGATGGCGACGATGCCGCTTGCCCCGTTTTCCCTGATGGTTTTTGCAAATCTTGCGGGGTCTGGTATGTGGGGAGATATTTTCATGTAAAACGGTTTATCTGTGAGACTGCGGATAACCGCAACTGTTTCACCTATCTTTGAAAGGTCGGTTCCGACGTAGTGCGTGGATACTTCAAAGGCGTCGGCGAAGGGATTAAGTGCGGGGATCAAGGTTTTCATGTCTTCTTGGGAGTAGCCTACAGAGACGATAAGGGGTCTGTCTTTTATCTCCTTGAACGCGGGAAGAAAGTCTTCAACCCATTGCTTTAAGGCATATTCACTCCATAGTTCACTGTTCATCACAAACTGCTTGTCACCATAAATGCAGGGTTTTGGGATCTTGGGCAGTTTGGTCGAGATGGTCTTGGTTACGATGGCTCCGCATCCTGCTTTTTGCATGAACGCGAGTTTCTCGTTGTCCCCAACCAAAGGCCCTGAAGCGGGCATTAAAGGGTTGTTCAATGTAAGACCATCGAACGTCGTTTTGAGATTCATGATTCATCACCTTCCTTGAATGTGGTGTCCCATAGTGTTTGCGCGGATTTTTTTGAGGCTTTATACAGTTCATTGACAGTGGCTTTCATATGATAGTGTTTGACAATATGTTCGCCGCCGATGAAGACATCCGAAGGCTTGAACGATGCAAACAAGCCGAATACGAGATGGCCAAGAGCGTTCTCCTTATCGATGGGGGTGGGCGGTGTGTAAGGATGCATGAGCAAATCGGCCTGGTAGGTTTCTTTCAAACGACCGAGTTTTATATTGAGGCGTCTTGAGGCGTAGGCGTAGGTATCGTCGATAACACGCAGTAAATCCTCAAAGCCAAAGCCTTGCGGGTCATGGTTGAAAAGATGGGTGGTGAAGAATAGGTTGAGGTATTCGTTGGTGATTGACTGTGAAAGTCCGTCGTTGCCTAGAATAACGTCGATGCCTGCGTCTCTTAGTTTTACGTAATCGGGAATCCCAACGCCATTGTTCATGTTGGAGCCGGGGTTGAGCGCTACAACCGCGCCTCTTTTTTTGATGATGGCGCGTTCCTTGTCATCCACGAATAAGGCGTGGGTGAGAATACTGTCGCGTTGTATGAGTCCGTGACGATCAAGGCGTTCAACGACTCTTTCCCCATAATGTTTTAAAGCGTCGGTTTGGTCGGCTTCACCTTCCGCGACGTGGATATGGATGGGGTGGGTGGATTGATGGGCCTTCACTTTCTTCAGGGTGTCTTCACTGAGAGAAAGTGAGGCGTGAAGGCCGAAATGACCCGAAGTAAACGCATCGAATGGGCCCTTTAAAAAGGTTGTGTTTTCCTTGATGCATGCGTCCACATCAAAGCGGTCACTCGTTTCAAAACAAAACATGCCGCGAAGTCCCACATCATCGACGACGGCTTTTTTAAGAGTGTTCAGCGAGCCTTCTATTTGCCCGGACGCGTGATGGTCAATCAAAGTGGTGACACCGTTTTTAACATGGTCACACGCGCTTACGATGCCGCTTTGATAAATCGAATCAAGCGTATGACCCCGGTCAAGCTTCCACCACTGTTTTTTAAGTACATCCAGAAACCCTTCCAGGGTTTCATCGTTTTTCCATCCTCGTGCGAAGGTGGAATAGATGTGCGTGTGGGCCGCAACGAAAGACGGCATGACGATATGATCCTTGCCTTCGATGACTGTGTCAGCCTCCTTGGAATTAAAAGCGGTCATCGGCCCGGTTTTGAGAACGGTCTTGTCAAATAACACAAAGCCGTTCTCATGGAATTGTTCAAAGTCGTAGATGATCGCGTTGACGATGGCTTTAGTCATGTATACCCTCTCCTTTGATCCATTGGCCTTTTTGAGGATTGAATATGCCGTCTTTGATGACGAAGCGTCCCCGCGATAATGTCGAGACGACGTGCGTAGAGACTTCCTGACCTTCGTAAAGATCATAATCACACGATGAATGATGGGCTTTTATTTTGTAAGGTTCGGTCTTTTTCACAATGACGATATCGGCGTCACTCCCTTTTTCAAGTGTGCCCTTGGTAGGATAAAGACCCATACGCATGGCCGGATTCACAGTCATCTTATCGATGAGTGCGTCGCCGAAAGTGCGATAAAGGATGTTAAACGCATGTTCGATACTTCCGATGCCTAGCGGGATATCTTTGAGTCTTTTTTTTCTTTTCTCTTTAGATAAGAAAGGCGCGTGATCGGTGCCAATGGTATGAACATTTTTAAAATGGTTTTTGATATGCGTCTGTTCAACGCGACTACGAAGCGGTGGTGCACAGGTATATAGATACCCGTCTTCACCCTTGAGTGCGTCACTTGTGAAGGTGAGATACTGTGGACAGGTCTCTACGAAAAACGTCTTGTTCAAGATATCGTCATAGTGCTTGATAAGCGCATTCAACGTGTGTCCGCTACTTAGATGAACCATGTAGAGTCTTCCTCCGGTTTCCCTGACAAACCCGGCCAGTTTGAGCGCTTCTTTCATTTCACTTTCACTGGGCCGGCTTTTGAGAAGATCTTCATGGGTATAAGCATCGTCCAAAGTGATGAGCACATCGTTTTCGATATGGGCAAGCACTAAAAAATTATGCTTTTTAGTTAGGCTTAAAAGCGTCTTTATATCATCGTCGTAGGTTCTTCTGCCGGAGTCTGAATATGTCGTGAAAACCTTGAGGGTATCAAGGCCCAATGTTCTCATGGTTTTTACGTATTTATCCAAGATCTCTTTGGGATTTTTAAGGGTCGCATGGAATTTGTAGTCGATGACGCTTTCCTTGGCTTTTTTCAAGCGTTTTTCAAAGGCCTTTTCAAGGTCTTTAGCGGTGTCTGTAGGGTCCAAAAAATCCACGAATGTAGTGACACCGCCATACGCTGCGGCGATGGAGCCGCTTTTGAAATCATCAGCGGTTTTATGAGTTCCTACTTCAAGTGAGAAATGGACATGCGGATCGATGAATCCCGGAAGCACCATGGCGCCCAACGCGTCGTAGGTTTCGCTTGCAGGATGGTCCTTTTCACTGAGTTCTTTGATGATGCCTGATTCGATATAAAGAGTCTTTTTTTGGAATCGGCCCTCAATGTAAAGAGCACCGTTGGTGATTTTCAGATCATACATTGTCTCACTCCCCTGGGTCATGTCGTATGACGCCTTTGAATCGATAGCGCTGAATGATATCGTTGATTAGGTCCTCGCGTACACTAAGATACACCGTGCCTTTGTAAAAAGACAAGTCGTTAAGCACTGAATCAAAGCCTTCACCTTGAAGCTCGAGCACTCCGACTTCATCTAGAAAAAGAGGGCTCTTGGTTTGTTTGACAAGGGTGTGCATGATGGATTTGACCCACCTCAGGCAAGCGTCGTCAAAGCGGTAAGGGCCAATACGTACACTTTCTTTGAAGCCTTTTGTGTCATAGCCATCTCTTAAAACAAGCAACCGTGTCTCCCCTGTCGCAAGTCTATGTGCGTGATAGCTTTTGACTTGGGAGCCGTCCATGGTTTTTTCCATTACGAATCCGTCTCCCCCTAGATTCGCGTGGAGGGCTTTCATTCGCGTGGTTTTTCCGCTATTGATCGACCCAGTAACGATATTGACCATGTTGTGTCTCCCTCATATGTTTGTGACCTTGTTTCCCATGGATGATGGCGAGCATCTCAGCTGAGATGGAGACGGCGATTTCCTCAGGAGACCCGCCTCCCGTATCAAGGCCTATTGGAGAATAAAAATGGGTAAGATCGATGTCTTTTCCGTAAGTCTCATAGGTTTTTTCAAGATAGTCATCGAGTTTATCAGGTGAACAAAGCATTCCCATGTATTTCGGTTTTATCTTATGTTCAATCACCTTGTTGATGACGTGATAGTCATGTTTGTGATTCGGGGTACAGACGATGATGAAACTGTCCTCGATAACGCCTTCTTTGTCAATAAAGGCCGAAAACGGACTTAAAACAAGCCTATCACCATAGGGGAACTGATCAAGGACTTCTTTTCTCTCGTCGATGACCGTCACATGAAAATCCATTGTTCTAAGGATGTAAGCAAGCGCACGTGAAACATGTCCGGCCCCGAAAAGATAAACCAGATTCTTATGTCCTACGTACTCGTAAAAGAGCGTCACCACGCCCCCGCAGACCATGGGAAGCGTCGTCGCGTTCGGCGTGACTTTGCCTTCATCGAGCACGTAGCGCTCGCGAAGGGTTTCCTTGGTCTTGAGGAGGGTTTTGCATTTTTCACGTGCATAATATTCAAGGGCGCCGCCACCGACGGTTCCGTGTGCTTCGCCGCGGGCGTTCACGACCATCTTCTTGCCGACTTCCACAGGGCCTTTTCCTTCTTTTTGGGTGACGGTGACCACGATTGCGCCAATGCCTTCTTTTTGGTACTCAAGAATTTTTTCATAGATAGGATTCATAAAAACACCTCATTATTTGTGTACAAACAAAGCCAAAGACACGAAGGCTTTGGCTTTGTTTTTCTATATTAGTTTTAGAAGTGGGGTCAACACAAGTGCGACCGCAAACATGAATACTGCGGCGTAAGGACGAATGATAAGTTTGAATTGAGTCTGTTTTTTAAGGGCTTCAAATCCATAGTAAACCCCAATGGCAATGAGTGCGGAAATCATGCCTTCCAAAAGCGTAAATTCAAGCGCGTTGCTTGTACTGCTAAGCTGAAAGGCTAAAAACCCACTTGTGAGGTATTGATACCCCTGCCAAGCAAGGAAAAGGCCGCGCCAGACCAGTGAGGCTCCGATGAAGGCACTGATTTGTACAGGGAGTTTTTTTGAAACAAACATCAGTGCAAAGGCTGTAACCACCGCAGTTTCAAACATAATCGCTATCATCGGATTGATGACTTTGAAACTGTGAAGATTGGGCATAAGCAGATTCACGCTTTTGATGAGCGCAGCTAGCGCGCCGATGGCCATGAGCGCGGGTATTGAATCGAGACGCTTATACGCCTGAACGAGTATCAGTGCCGCAAAGGGGAAAAGCAGACTTCCGGCAATGAGCGGACCTGGAATCCAGTGTATAACGTAGCCGAGCGTAGCTTCTGTAATGCCCCAAAGTGCCGCAAAAAATACAATATCGGGAATCATTTTCAACGTGTCTTTTTTCATAAATCATTCTCCTTTTTTTTCATACCTTCAAGTATTTTTTCAGGCGTGATTGGAAGCGTAGTAATACGCACGCCTGTTGCGTTGTAAATCGCGTTGGATAACGCTGCCGGTGGGGTGTCAATCCCTATTTCACCGACCGATTTTGCGCCGTAAGGGCCGCTTTCTTCGTGACTATCGGCAAATTCGGTAGTCAGATGCGGCGCTTCTTTATGGGTAGGAATTCTATAAGTCATCATGTCGTTTTCAATGAGCCTACCATTTTTGGTTCGGTGACTCTCTTCATAAGCCGCCATGCCGAGGCCCTGGACTATCGCACCTTCGACCTGTCCTTGTGCCAGTTTGGGATTGATGGTAACGCCGCAGTCGACGACGCTTGTGTAATCGAGCACTTTGAATTCCCCGGTCTGTTTGTCGACTTCTACAGTACAAAAGCCGGCCATGAAGGGGGGTGGGGATTTATGGCCTACGTAGGAATCACTAGCAGTAAGCTGTTCCTGGTGTTCATTGTAGGTGATGCGATTGGAAAAATCCTTCAAGGATAGGGTTTCGTCTTTGCTTTTGAACGTCTTTCCATCGAAAGTAATCAAGTCGGTAGATACGTTCATGAGATGTGCGACTTTATCCACCATCATCACCCTTAGTTTTTTAGCGGCGTTCATTACAGCGTTACCTGACACATAGGTGGTGGATGAGGCGTACGCGCCGACATCAAAAGGGGTCAAATCGGAATCAGATGAATAGATGATGACGTTGTCCATGGTGGTACTTAGCGCTTCAGCTGCAATCTGTGCAAGGACGGTGTCGCTGCCCTGTCCGATTTCAGTGGCGCCGACCATCAGATTGTAAAACCCATCATCATTGAGTTTTATGGTTGCGGCTCCCATGTCGATATAGGGAATCCCGCTGCCTTGCATGGCAATGGCCATGCCTACGCTTTTGACAGTCGTGTCTGTTTCATCATATCTGGGATAACGCTCGCTCCACTTGGTGAGTTCGCGTCCTCGTTTGAGGCAGTAGTCAAGTTTGCACGACTCCATGGTCATTGCTGTGCCTTTGGTGCCTTCGCCCATGATCTTGAAAATCGGAGACGTTTCGCCTTCGAGCATCATGTTCTTCTTTCTGAAGTCTGCTGGGTCTATCTCAAGCTTGTTCGCAAGCATGTCAATGGCGGTTTCCAAGGCAAAATTGCCTTGAATGGCGCCATAGCCGCGGAATGCGCCCGCGGGGGTGCGGTTGGTGTAGACTACATGGCCGTGGAACCGCACGGAATCGACTTTGTTGTAAAGAGGAAGCACTTTGCTTCCGGTGACCATAAATACCGTGAGTGCATGTTCACCATACGCTCCGGTATCTGAAAGTCCGTAGAAATCGATGGCTTTAAGGGTGCCATCCCTGTCTGCGCCAAGTTTTACATCAAGACGCATGGGATGTCTTGTATAAGTGGCTTCGAAGACTTCCTTACGGGTGTAGATGAGAGACGAGGCTTTTCCTGTCTTCAAAGTCACCGCGGCCGCAAGCAATTCACCGTGAATGGCCTGTTTGCCTCCAAAGCCACCGCCGACGCGTGGTTTTATGACGCGTACTTTGCTCAAGGGGATGTCTAATACCGAAGCGATGATTCGTCTGATATGAAACGGGGTTTGGGTGGAGGAATAAATGACCAGGCGATTTTGATAATCAAGCTGGACGTTAACGCTATGAGGTTCCATCATGACGTGGGATTGAGCCTGAGTGTAAAAGGAATGCTCGAGGGTCACTTCACAGTCTTTCAAGGAATCTTCTACGTTGCCTACTTCCATCTCGTAAGCGGCCGCAAGGTTTTCCTTGGGGTTGAAACCGATGGGAAACATTTCCTTGATGTCTTCTTCTTGATGGACTAGGGTATCATTGCCCTTGGCCGTTTCAAAATCCAATACCGGTGTCAGCACTTCATAATCGACTTTGATTGTTTGCATGGCCTGTTCGGCAGTTAACTTGTCTTTGGCTGCAATGACAGCCACTTCATCACCGACGTAGCGTACATAATGATCAAGGGCGAACTTGTCATGAGGTGATGGTTCAGGGTAGCCTTGTCCTGCCCTGGTATGGGCGATACGCGGGAAGTCTTCGTGGGTAAGCACGCATTCAACGCCCGGCATGTTTCTTGCTTCACTGGCGTCGATTGACGTGATCTTCGCGTATGCGTGCGGACTTCTCAGTACTTTCAATATCAATGCACCGGCTGGGGCGAAGTCTTCTGTGAAGGCTCTTCGTCCCATCATGATGCCTTTTCCGTCAATGGACGGCGTCAAATGATTGACGATGTGTGTATTCTCAGACATGCTTATCACCATCCAGGTAGGCTTTAATGGCTTTAAGTTGTGATTGATACCCTGTACAACGACACAAATGACCGGTTAGATAATGTTTGATGGTTTCCTCATCAAGGGGTTTGTTCAACTGCTTCATCGCATGAACGGATAAGGCGATACCGCTATTGCAGTACCCGCATTGGTCCGCACCTTCACTGCCGAAATAATCGGCTAAATCGGAGGCGTCTTCTTGAATGCCTTCGACTGTGGTGACGGATCTGTTATCCAAACGGACGCTTAGAAATGAACAACTCGGAACCGGTTTGTCATCTAGCAAGACGGTACATACACCGCAACTTGTCGTATCGCAGCCTCTACGTACACTGTATAGATTCAATCTGTGAAGGGTGTCAAGCAACATTTCATCAGGCTCCACCTCTATGGTTTTCAATGCATTATTGAGGGTGAATTCAATCTTCATGATTGCTTACCTCCCTTAATCCTCGACGTACGTAGACCTCACCAACGGATGCTTTGTACTCAGCACTTCCGCAGTGATTCGTTCCGAATTTGAGTTCTTGTGACACACGCTTTGCGGCTTCGTTTATGGTTTCCTGGTTGATTTCGGTATTGTTGAGATAAGTCATGGCCTCTTCTGCCATCTTTGCTCTTGAAGGTCTTGACCCGATTGCTATCTTGTACCCTAAATCATTTGAGATGACCGCTACATTGAGCACGGCAAAATCCAAAGCCGTCTTGGCAACTTTTTTGAAATAGCCTTTACCTGTTTTTTTGGCGATTTTAAGTGATACAAGGATATCATCCATTCGGCCTTTCTGGTTTAAAAAGTCCGAAAGCGAAAGATGGCCTTCCTTGTAAAACTCAAGCGTTACGTCCATGAGCAGCAAAGGCGTCAATAGATCGGAAAAAGGATATTTCCCCATGATGGTCCCGCCGACGGTCACGATATTTCTCAAGGCAACCCCCATGATTTGATTGATGGCCTCAGGCAATATGTTTGAATAAAGCTCTGCGACAGAAGGATGGGCGGCCATTTGATTGAGGGTGGTCATGCTTCCGATGGTGATGGATTCCCCATCATCCTCAATGGCATCAAGGGCCAGTCCTTCAAGCCCAATGGCTAGGGGAATCTTTTTTCCTGATAATTTGAGCCATCCGCCACCGCCGATGATTGCGTTTTTCTTATTCAAAGACAAATGATTATACGCATCGGCGAGAGAGGTGGCACGGTGGTAGTTCTCGATCCTCATAACTTACGCTCCTTTGTTCGTATTTTTCAACAACTGAAAATACGCTTCCTGCGTATCGATATCAACAAGAATTCCAGGATCATCTACAGGTATGGTTTCAAAGCCCTGAGCATTTCTGAAAGCCTTGAGATTCGTTATGGTGTGTGATTCAAGCAAACATTTGCGAAGCCGTTTGTCCATGAATAACGGATGGCCTCTTTGATTATTGTATGAGGGCACTTTGATCAGCCCTTTTGCCGCTTTCAACCGTTCATAGGTCGACGGTTTCACAAGTGGTACGTCGCCTGGAATGATAAATACGTCCTCATACGTATGGGTCAGCCCCGTCTTCACCGATGCATACATCCCCTGGTCATAGGCCTTGTTGTATACGATGGTGACATCACTGACATCTTTTAACATAGTGGTCAGTTCACCATGATAGTGACCGCTCACCACAATGATATTTGTTACATAGGGTTTCATGGCTGTGATTGTCGATAAAATCAATGGGATACCTTGATATAAAAAAACCATCTTGTTTGTTTCTGCGCGAGATGAATAGCCTCCTGCAAGCACAATACCCTGTGTCATGGCAACCTCCTAAATCGCTTTCACTGTCTATTTGTAATTTTATATATATCATATAATTAATAGCCAAATATAGGGGTTTTTTGTTGTCTTATTTGTAGAAAAGGCTTTCAAAACTTCTTATATGTATTCTATCATACGAAGGGCACTTTTACTATATTTCGTTTTTGTTCATGACTTATTTGCTGTTTCTGATTCGAAAGACGGTTTGAATTATTTAATATCTGTATACAAAAAAAACGCCTCCATACCGAGTATGAAGACGTTTGATTTTGATTAGTCATATCGTAAAGTTAGGCTGTTAATTAGTCCTGGTAAGGAAGTCCAGTACTTTTGTAAAGTTCAGGATGTGCCCCACGCAATTCAGAGTAGAATTCAGCAAATGCTTCTTCTATTGTGGCAATTTCGCCCATTTTGTAATCATTGGCAACGTCGCCCATGAGTTCTTCCAACGTACGGTCGTATGTTGTGATGTGATCAAGCGAAATTTTGTCCGCTTCATCCATGAAGTAATCATAGTGGTTCATTCCGCCAAGAACGTCGTTTCCTTCGTATTCGGAAGCCACAGTGTCCATGATTGATTTTCTAGCATATACGTCCGCATTAGCCGCTCTTTCAGCCATTCTGTCAGTATCGAAAAGCATAGAACTTACGAAGTCGTATGAAGGTTCTTTAAGTTCAGAGCCTTTATAGATGTTGAGGTAAGTTCCGCCCCAGAAATAACTGTTAGGTCCGCTTGCCATACCCCAGTTACCTTTAGGAACACTGCCGTCTGCATCTACCATTTCAACGTTTGGTGAAAGGACATGGAACAAGCCCCAAGTTGGTAGAGAGTAAGCCATTGTCTGGTAAGTGTCTCCCGCAGCAGAGTCAAAGCTATTTCCCATGCCTTGATACCATTGTGGGCTCCATTCACCGACATTAGCAGTCAATGAATTTTCGATGTTTTCGCCATACATTTCTCTAAGTGTTTCCATGTAGATTTCTTCTGTTTCAAGACGCTCAGGATTGATTAGCGTATCTTCGCCCAACCAGCTTTCAGGGTCTTCACCTTGTGCAAACCAACGAATTGAATCATCGTTAGGGAAAAGTCTCCAGTTGCTGTCGTGAGCGATGACTTCTTCTGAAGCATCTACGAGTCCGTCTAGGGAATTGAATTTGTTTTCGCTTACCCAGTCAGAAACCGCTTGATTGTAGTTTCCATCAACGTCTTCTGAAGGGAATGAAGATTCACTGCCCCATACGGTTTCAGCCATATCCGTTTTGAAGAAGATAGCCCCAGGGGTTACTTGCCATGAAAGTGATTTGAGTTTTCCGTCATAAGGATCAATTCCGGATTGCCAAATATAATCTACGAAATCATCTTTGGTCTCTTCGAAATCAAGATCGTCGTCTTGAATCATCATTTCTTCCAAGTCAGCAAGGTAGTCACCTTCCATATAGTTCAAAATCATATCCAATTCTCCAGTGAATACGTCTGGTGCACCCGCACCGGTACGTAGAACTGGTAGAATCTTAGTAAGGTAGTCAGCTGTAGGAATAATTACAAATTCCACATCCATACCTTCATATTCTTTACCTTCGGCAGTAAAGTTGTCTTTGAAGTACTGTAGGTCGCCTTCGTTTTCCAACTCATCTGTAAAAGACCAGATGGTTAATGTTTCTTCGCTGTAATCAATATCCGAATCGTCATAGATGTCGCCAGTCATTTCAGAACCGCCACATGCTACGAGAGTCATGGATAGTACAGCCACACTCATTAATGCAAATAATTTTTTCATTTGTCTTATGTTTCCTCCTTAAATTTATATTGCTAAATCCATTATAAAATAAAATGTATCCGTTTACAAGGGAAATCGGTTTTTCTATTTATTCGTAACAGAGTAACCGGTTTCTTAAATGCCTATTTCGAGCAGTTTAAGCCCTGTTTTTTTTCATAAAAAAAATATGCTTTTACACATATTTTTTTTGTTCTATAACGTCTGAAAAAACAACATAGAATGCAAACAGACCTATCGGTAAAACAATCAAGTAGAAAAAGGGTACGAGTCTGATGATGAATACCGTTCCCATAATCAATGAAATGATTGAGAGAAAGCCTCTTACGGGATGGGCATTCAAGATGATGAAGCCCTTGTTCAATAGAGCGTAGGTCGGTGTTTCATCGTGATGTTTTTCCTTGAATTGTGCGTATAGTATCGCTGAGACCAGCATCACACCCACGGCTTGATATAGCATGAAAGCCTGCACTACGAAAATAAGGATTACGAGAAATGGATGGAACAACTCTATCATGACTCGGTTGTAATAAAATATGCTTAGCAACAGAAACCCGATGAAAAGGACAAGCGGAAACAGAATCTTGATTGAAGACAAAATATTGCCCCTGATGAAATGGGCGTAATTGTAAATGATGCCTGTAAATTCACGGTAAAGATACATCCGTCTGAGATAATATAGCGTACTGATGAGCAATACTGGAAAAAGCAGGAACACACTGAGAAGGGAACCCCCGATCAACAGCATGTTCGTAAGGGCAATGCTTAGAATGATTTCGAATATTACAAACGCTTTACCCATGGATTCTTTCATTGGAAATCACTATCCTTTGACTGCTCCAGCAGCGATGCTGTCAACTAAGAATCTGGAGAATATGATGAAGAAAAGAACGATTGGGATGATGGAAAATGCCAACCCTACATAAATGGCTCCCTGGTTGTTCACCCATACAGTTCCTGCACGCAGTTGTGCGATTTGTAGCGGCAAGGTGAACTTATCAGGAGAATTGAGCATGATGCGCGCCATCAGGTAGTTGTTCCATGATCCGATAAAGGTGAATATGGACATGGTCGCAATTCCGGGCATCATCATTGGAATCCCGATTTTATGGAATGCGTAAAGCTCGTTCGCACCATCAATTCTTGCGGATTCAAGCATGACTTTGGGAATCACCCCTTCGGCGTACTGACGCAGGAAGAAAATGGTTCCGATATTGGCAATCATCGGTACGATCAGTGGCACAAACGTATCAACAAACCCAAGATTGGCCATGAACTGATAGAACCCGAGGAATGCAAGTTGTGGGGGCACCATCAAGAAGACGATAATGAAGACGAAAAGCGGCTTGTTCCCTTTGAATTTGTAAACGTAAAAGCCATACGCGGTCAAGGCTCCGAAATACCCACTTAGAAATGTTGCAGACGTGGATACGAACAGCGAGTTGAAAAACCCTCTTATGACATTTGCGCGAGCCATGAGAATTTTGAAGTTATCAACGAGTGCATCCCCCGGGAAAAAGGCCAACGGATTGTTTTGGATGGCGTTCCCGGTTCTTGTGGCGTTCATCAGAACCAAGAAAAACGGCACTACTGTGATAAGCACGAGTAGGAAAAGCCCAATGTAAATGGAAGTATATACGGCTGTTTGTTTGCTTTTTTCTTTCTTGGTCATTTTTCCTACATCTTGTTTTACTTGATCATAACTCATATGTTAGCCTTCTTTCTCTTTCTATACTCAGAGAAGTCGTTTTTCTTTTTATTTAGGAAATCCTTGACTCTGCTTCGGTTCATGATGAGCACAAAGATTCCTGATACTGTCATGATGATTAAAAACAGCATGAATGCGATGGCCGATGCGTAGCCAAAGTTTCTATATGTGAATGCGTGGTTAAACAGATACACAATCACAGTATTGAGTGAGCCAGATGGGGCGCCTCTTCCATCGGTAATCAAGTATGGCACATCGAATAGTTGCAGTCCACCAATCAATGATGTGACCCCAACGTAAATCAAAATTGGTTTGATCAACGGAAGTTTGACATAGCGCATGATTGAAAGACGCCCGCAGCCATCAATGACGGCCGATTCAATGACTTCCTTGTTCACGGCTTGTACGGCGGCCATGAACAGGATGAATGAATTACCGAACCACATCCATGTCTGGATGTTTGCGACCGATAGCTGTGCAAGCATGGTATCTTTCAACCACCTCACCGGAGAGTCGACGATATTGAGCGTTAATAGTAATTCGTTAAGGGTTCCGTAATCCGTATCGAGCATCATACGGAAAATGAGTGCAACCGATGCTGCTGCGATTAGGTTCGGCAAGTAGAAAATGATTCTGAATGCTTTCAAACCTTTGAATTTATACTTCAAGTCTGAAAAGACCATGATTAGTAAAAATGCAAGACCTACTTGCAAAATAATGTTTATACCCCAGATTCGAACGGTATTGAGCAGAGATTCGTAAAAGTTCGGATCATTGAGCACTCGGGTATAATTGACTATTCCAACCCATTCTGGGTCCCTGACACCTGTGAATCTTGTAAAACTCAAATAGAGCGTATAAAGTATAGGATAGATGCTGAAAACCACAAATACGATGAACATGGGGGCGATAAACATGTATCCGTATTTGGATTGCTTTTTCTCAATCGCTGTTAATTTTGCCATTATAACGCCTCACTTTCTTTTTTCTTGTTGAGCGTAATGATTAGTTTATCTCCGTTAATCGCTTCATTCAGCTTGATGCCAAAATCAGTGCGTGAGAATCCAACAGGTTTCTCACCGACGACCACCTCTTTGATGGCATATTCACCAAAGGACAAGCCCAATGGATTTTGATACACGACTTCTGTTAACTTATTGCCAATCACGGTTTTGATTGAAAGGTCTTTGGCCTTGCCGAACTGTTCTTTCACAAGTTTCGGTTCGAATACCGGGATGCCCATATCACCCTTGACACCGAAGACTTCGGTGACCATGGTGAGAATCATCCAGCTTGCAGACCCTGTCAGATAAGAATACATGCCTCTTCCTCTCGGATCGAAGTATTCGGGAATGCCCGGATACATCTTGGCGTTTTCAAGGTCCATGCTATGGGTGTAGAGTGTGTTGATGACTTTGTAGCCTGCATCCACGAATCCACGTTTGTATAGGGCGTTGGCGTACATGACTGCCATGTGTGAGAACATGGCGCCATTTTCCTTGTGGCCATAGGCGAAGCCGAACAAGCGTCCCATGTTGGTTTTAACTTCGTTGAAGTTGGTGTTGAGCTTATAGCCACCGACCGCTTCTTCATAAAGATATTTGTCGGCACTCTTTACTACCTTGCTCACCTGTTCATCGGTGGCGGCATGGCTCATGAGAGAGAATACCTGTCCGGTCAGTGTCATATCTTTCTTTTCGATATTATCGAGCGCATTTGAATCATCGTCGTAATAACCGTTGAACCACCCGTCTTCGCTGTCTTCAAGCCATTCGTTGTTGCGAACCTGTTGCAGCAATGCTTGGCCTTTCTTGCGAAGGATGTCTGCGAGTGCTTTGACTTCATAGTGCGATTGTTTGCCACTGACGCTCTTTTCAACGGTTTTGAAGTACTCATGGAGCATGTTGTTTTTAAGGGCGATGTCGTCTTGCTTCACGTCTTTTAACAAGGCATCCATTTCTTCGAAAAGCGCAATCTGTTTCACACCGCTTGCTTGAAGCTTTTCAAGCATGTCGGCAAGTGTTGTGAGGTTTTGTCCATAAAAGGATGTGAAGGCGACTGATTCACCTTTTTTGTTCGCCATGTCCAACCCATCGTTCCAGTCAGCATCTTCCAGGCGAATGTTGTTGTGTTCTCCCACGTTGTAGTAAGGGACAAGGTTTTGAATCAGTAAGTGTTCAAGAATGGTGCCTTGATAGACGTCATTGTCATTTGTTTTAAGTAAGTTATCTTCTGAGGTGAAGTCTTTGAGGACTTTTTTGGTATAGTGAGTGAATTGGTCTTGGAAGTAGGTCACTTTTTCAAAAAGTAGATCCGTATCTCCGCTTTGATCGAGATACAACTTGGTCGTAAGCAGCGGCCAGCTTCCATGATCCATCCAGATGCGTGCAATATTGTTTCTATCGGCTAGGAATTCCCCTGGCTTGTCTCCGATGATGGTCGCGTTGCTGCCATCAATCCGTACACCTTTGAAGTTATTGAGAAGCATCTCACGCACAGGTGAAGGATTCTTGAGAATTAGCGCCAATAAATCCTGCCACAAATCACGCCATCCGCGTCCGCCGCGGCCGTAATCATGATGAGGCATGAACGAGTTGCCATAAAGTCTTCTAAGGACCGGTTGAAGCGTCACCCATTTAAGCCACCCGTTGAGGGTCTCATCAGCGAAGTCAAATTGAAGGGCGGAAAGTTCCTTTTTCCAGTAAGCTTTTGTTTGTGTCTTCAGATCTTCGAACGTTTCAACGCTGAGTTCGGCTTCACGCTTCAGCATGGCTGAGCGGTCATCATCAATCTGCAAAGACAGTACCAGAGACATCGATTCATCTTTTTGCAATGTTACTTTATCGTATTCAAGGCCGGCTATCGCTTCATAACCTTCGACCTCGTCACCTGCTGAGTAGGCGGTATCCTTGGATTCATTCACGGCTACAGGGTCAAGCAACGTGTGCCCTTCACCGGTAAATTCTTCAAGGGTTGGATAGAAGTTCTTTACACTTTGATGATGCGTGCTTTTTGCAAACACGCCATAATGAAGATGGTTAAGGACGTGACCCCGCTCGTCAAAGGAGAACGTAGGGTGATTGATAACGCCTGCATCAGTCATCCTTATACGGTTTAGCAAAGACGTCACGTGACGATGGTCGCGAATGGTGTCTGCACTTCTTCCATAAATTGGAATGCCGACGACACTTTTCAGTGTCAAAGGTTTGTTTCCAGTGTTCTTCAAAGTTATCCTGTGTAATTCCTGATAGGTGTCATTGGTCGGAACAAAGCTCTCAATGGTGCATGTGAACACATCGTTGGTTCTTTCAATCTTGTGCACAAGAAAATCCCCATAAAGATCGACTTTATCGGGTGAGAGTAACTGTGTAGGGCTTTGACCGTTGATGTTCCACATATATGAATCATTGACGTGGAAATACACGTTTCTTTTCATCAGAGAGTTTTCAAGGTCCTCTACAGATGTCGGTAGCAACAAGAAACTGTTTTGATCGATGTTCGCATCACCACTGAGTGTGGGACCTATCGAACTTTTCATTGATTTGGTATTGCACATGGGGAAATACGTATAACTAAGGTTCGTGACGTTGCTGATATGGAATGTCCCATCAGCCTTCAACGAAAGCTTGCTATTCATAAAAAAACTCCAATCTGACCGCTTAAGAAGGTAAATTCAAAGGCTATAATGCAAACCTTAACATATAGTCATTATAATATAAAAACCGGTTTCCGTAAAGGACAAAATACAAGTTTTTTCATCATAAAAAAAAGCAATAGCCAAAAGACTACTGCTTACTACTTTTCACGGAATCACGAACCATCAATTCCACGGGAATTTTTTCTATGCCTGTTCTGTTTTCCGTCTTATTTTCCATGAGTTCCAACAATTTATGGGCCGCTTTTTCTCCAAGAACCCTGGCGTCCTGACGAATGGTCGACAAACTTGGTTCAAACTGCTTGGCAAACGGCAAATCGTCAAATCCGATGACCGATACGTCTTCAGGAACTTTCAAGCCACCGTCTTTCAAGGCTTTGATGAACCCCATGGCGACAATATCAGATACGACAAACATCGCAGTAGGGTAGTGATCGAGTTCAAGGAACTTCTTCCCAACTTCATACCCGTCATCATACGAATAGCTTTCTGAAGAAAAGATGTAGTCTTCATTGACGGGCAACCCGAGTTCAACCATTTTTTCCTTGAAGCCAACGAACCGTTCCTGAGCAGCCAATGTGTCATAGGATTCCGTTACATGGCCGATTTGTGTGTGACCCGTCTGATAGAAATAGTCAACTGCTTGTTTCGCACCGTTGACATTGTCACTGATGACCGTAAAGAGATTGTCATAATAGATGTCAGTGGTCACACATGATATTTCAGAGGTGACAAGTTCTTCCAAATCTTTATCCCCCGGCACACTCGTGACGATAAAGACTCCGTCAATGTTCTTTTGATAACAAAAATCGAGATAACTCATCTTTCTGTTACCGAGGTTGTTGATGACAAAGGTGATTTCATACCCCTTTGATTCAACATACGACTTGAAACTTTGTAAAATACTGGAAAAGAAGTTGTGTTCGAGCCCGATATTCAAGTCCTCTGAATAAACAACGCCGATTGAATAGCTCTTCTTCGTCTTTAGTTTTGAAGCGTTGGCATCAGCATAAAAACGGACTTCGTTCGCATAGTCTGTAATTTTTTTACGCATGGCTTCACTGATACCGCTTCGTCCGTTCAATGCTTTGGACACAGTTGACGGGGCTACATTAAGTTCCTTGGCAATATCATAAATGGTCTTTCTCATATTAACCCTCCCGTAATCGTCTATATTATAACATATGAATTGAAATAACCCATTGTCTATTTAGCTATATGTTTTGTCATCATTAACTGATAATTATATCACAAAAAATATCACAAAACACCTCATAAATAAAAACTGCACCCTTTCTATTGGAGTTGTTGTGTCCAATATTTGGGATGCAGTTCAATGATGGAGGATTCTCAATGGACGCTCTTAATGCTTAATCAAGCGAGCCATCCTCGAGAATGACCCTTGCAGGGGAGGCTTCAACGCCTTTGATTGATAGCGGCAGACAATAGAGTTTGTAAGGTCCTTCATTGATATCTTTCAGTCTGAGGCCTTCGATGATGACGATGTCTTTGGACAACAGTGTTTTATGGGTGTCGTGGTTCGGCTGTGAACGTTCAATGCCGAGCGCATCGATGCCTACACCTCTTACACCCTTGTCTTTCAAGTAGCGTGCACCGCTCGCTTCAAGATAAACGAAGGTGTCCAGAAACTCATCGGAAAGACTGTTGGCGGTTTTCAGCAAGATGAAGTCATTTTCTTTGATGGTGTATTTGACCAGATCGCTTTTGGTGATGGTGTCTTTCAAAGACGTCAGATCGAGCACCGTGCATGTTCCTAGGAGGGTGTTTAGATGTTCACTATCAGATGTTTTTCCGTTTTCAATCATATGAAGGGGATAATCCACATGCGTCCCCGTATGGAGGTTCATGGAAATTTCCGTTTCATGCGCACTGCCTTCACTGTGGTCTTGAACGGTTTTGAAGACAGGGATTTTCTCAGCCTTGTGCTTATAGACTTGCATTGAAGGTTCGATTCTCATTGATACGTCATAAATCATCTGTATTCACGCCCTTTTCTTTGATTTTGTTTAGCAGATCCTGATATGTCTTGTAAAATACCAGATTGTGCCTATCCTTTTTGATGGTTTCCGTGAGTGACCAGGTGGTTTCGACTTCATCCCACCGGGTAAACAGAGTGCGATCGCTCTTAAGCAGATCGAGCAGGAGTTTTTCATAGGCTTCAGGAATGTTTTCAAGTGCGTTGCAGGAGTGACAGTAATCGAGTTCGACAGGCACGAGAGTAGTCGAATGCCCCGGTTCTTTCACACTGAGCTGGAAGGATACGCCTTCTTCTGGCGCGACTTTGATGGTGAGTTTGTTGGTGTTCTTCTTGGCGTTTGGAAAGAGTGTTTCAATGGATTCGTCGTCTTTGAAGTAGACGATGATGCCGCTTTGTTTTTCATCAAGGGCTTTACCCGTCACAAAAGAGACGGGGACACCTTTCAAGGGGCCTTCCTTGATGGACGCTTCAACGTAGGCGAACGTCTCGGTTTTGGAATGCTCATCCACTTCATCGGTGTCCCTGTAGCCTTCGTATTGACCAAGCACCATGTCTGAAGAATCAAAGCTCAACCGTTTGAGGGCTCTGACTTTTTCATTCTTGATGTCTTTACTTTTGAAGGTCTTTGGCTTATCCATGGTCATGAGCGCAGCCATCTGAAGAAGATGGCTTTGAAGCATGTCTTTGAGCGCACCCGTGCCGTCGTAGTAGGCACCCCGGCTTTTCACGCCGCCCTTTTCCTTGGCGAGGATGGTGATTTTCTTGATGGTTTTGCTGCTCCATGCGTTTTGAAACAGCTGATTGGCAAAGCGGACGACCAGGATGTTTTGAATCATTTCCTTGCCCAGGTAGTGATCAATCCGATAAATCTGCGTTTCATCAAAATAATTGGACAGGGATTGATTGATGGCCTGTGCACTCTTGAGATCATGGCCGAAGGGTTTTTCAAAGACGATGCGTGCGTTGGAGTCACCTTTTTCAATCAGCCCGGCCTTGCTGACACCCTTTGCGATAGAGGGAAACAGTTTGGGAGGCACAGCGAGATAAATGGAAATGTGTTCAAAGCCTTCTTCATGCACTTTGTTTCTGAGGGCATCAAAGTGGGCCTGCGTGTCAATATCCATGCGTACGTATTCGGTCATGCGTTTTAGGGTGTCCCAGTCTATTTCGTCTTCGATGTGATCCCTGGCTTCTTCAAATAATTGATTTACGGTATACTCACGTCTTCCAACGGCGTATACTTTCGAAGATGTGGAAAGATGGTTTTTCCTGATAAGTTGATTAATGGCAGGGATGAGTTTCTTATACATTAAATCGCCGGTTGACCCGAAGATAATCAGTGCGTTTTTCATTATTTTTTATACACCTTGTGACCTCCGAATTCATTGCGCATCGCGGCGATCACCCTTTCTGCGAATTTATCCTCGTCTCTTGATTTGAAGCGGCTGAACAAGGCTTGGGTGATGACGGGGATGCTGACGTTTAAATCAAGGGCTTCTTCAATGGTCCAACGCCCTTCTCCGCTGTCGTCCACGCGGCCTTGGATAGACGAGAGTGTCTCGTCTTTGTCAAAGGCACTTACAACCATGTCCATGAGAAGCCCTTCGATGATGCTTCCGTTGGCCCATACTTTGGAGATGGCTTGATAATCGAGGTCGAACGGGCTTGCCTTGAGCACGTCAAAGCCTTCACCAATGGCCTGCATCATACCGTATTCAATGCCGTTGTGTATCATTTTCACGTAATGGCCGCTGCCACTTTTGCCCATGTGGGCATAGCCGTCTTTTTGAGCGATTGCCTTGAATAGCGGTTCGACAGATTCAAACGTGCTTTTCTGTCCGCCGATCATCAAACACGCGCCTTCACGTGCACCGGCCTGTCCACCACTTGTACCGACATCGAGCATCTCAATGCCGTTTTCCTTAAGGCGCTCAGCATGGTTCATGGAATCCTTGTAGTTGGAGTTGCCTCCATCGATTACGATGTCGCCTTCACTCAGTTCATTGTTCAATTCATTAAGGACGCTTTCAGTGATTTTTCCTGAAGGCACCATCATCCAGATGACTCTTGGGGGTGTAAGCGCCTGAACAACGTCTTTCAAACTTTCCTTGTATTGGATTGAAGGGTAGGTGTCTTTGGTCTTCTTGTCTACGCCAGGGTCATGTGCAATGACTGTGTACTCGTGATCAAGCATATTGAGTGCCAGATTGAGCCCCATTTTACCGAGGCCGATTAAACCGATATTCATAAGTGCATCTCTCCTTTATGCATTCATTGTATCATTTATGCGCTTTAATGTTTAAAGGTCTGCCTGTTTATTGAACTGGAATGTCTTGATAAATGCGGGAACTGTAAATAAAAACCCGAGCAATCAACCAAGCGTTGCTTAGTCTCATACTCGAGTCTTATAACGCCTTGTTAAGCGTTGGTTTATTTAAGTGTTCATGAATTCATCAACCGCGGCCATTATGGTCGATGATGTCTTTCTTGATTTGCTCAATCAAGTCGTTCATGGTGTCATCGTCAACGTTTTTATGGCGTTTATAGCGGTCCAGTACACGCCAGATTGGTTCTTCTTTTTCGTGCCACCAGAGTGTTCTGAAATTGGCTTCGATATGGTTGACCCATTTAGGGAAGAAGAGTTCCAAAAAGCTGACTGGATAATCCAGGGTGAACTGTGGTGCGTAGTCTGTTTGACTTTCAAGTGTGAGGGTCCTTTCTTTGTGGATATCACGGCTGTTTGAGCCCACGCTCAGGGTGTATGCGCCATTATAGACGACAAATCCGTGGTCACTCTCGCTGTAGGTTTCAAACGCGTCCATTGAGAAATCAAGCTGAACGGTTTCAGTCGACTGTTTGGGCACCCAGACTTTTTTGAACGTTTTCAATTCTTTTTTTGGTTTGACTAGATGATCAATGCGGACCCCTACGTAGCCTTGCACGGTTTCATACGCTCCGATGTCACTTTCGTTCTTCAGTGTGATTTTCGCACTTGCAACGTGTTCATTGGCTTCATTCATAGTCCATTCGATGTTTTGATAAACAATGGACGCGTAACTCAGACCATAGCCGAAGGGATAAAGGACGTCTTGGTCGTGCGTATCGTAGTAGCGGTAGCCATTCATGATGAGATCTTTGTTGTAGTCCGCGTTTACGAGTTGTGGGAATATGCCGTAATGCGGCGTATGTTCGATTTTTAACGGGAAAGTCTCTTGCAATCTACCACTTGGGTTGACGTGGCCGGTGACGATATCAAGGGTCGCTTTGGCTGCGGCGCCTCCAAGGAACCATGTTTCCAAAATCGCTTTGCTGTGGGCCTTGATGTGTCTCAGATCAAGGGCGCTTCCGTTACTGAGTATGACGATGATATTGTCATTGACTTGTCTAATGGCGTCAAACACTTCAAGATGCGCTTTTGGTAAAGACAGGTGATCGCGGTCTTTGCCTTCGGTTTCTATGGCTTCAGTGGTTCCTGTGAAGAAAAAGACTGTTTCACTGTCTTTGGCGACGGCCACAGCTTCACCGATCAAGGCCTCAGATGTATCATTTTCCTGATACCCTTCAGCGTAGGCGAGCTGGTTGAAAGTCCCTGAAAATTCGTCGAAGGGGATTTCCTGATTGTTAGGTTTGACAGTGGCGCTTCCACCACCGTTAGTTCTTGGTTCTTTGGCGAATTGCCCGATAATGGCCACTTTCTGTTTGGTGTCCTTCACAGGAAGAATACCGTCGTTTTCAAGCAGGACGATGGCTTCGCGTGCAACGTCTCTTGCAAGGGCGTGGTGCTTGTCGAGATCGATGCTTTCAAGTGGATCAATCTGTTTGACTTTTTCGTGCAGGTCAAACAGAGGTTTCAGACTTTCATCGAGGGTTTCTTCGCTCAAATCACCGGAAGCGAGGGCTTTTTTGACCTCGTCTTCAAATGATGAAGGGCCCGGCATTTCAACGTTCATGCCGTTTTTGATGGATTTGACTTTGTCTTGTACGGCGCCCCAGTCAGACACGACCGCACCGTTGTAATTCCACTGGTCTCGGAGTACGTCTTTAAGCAGATACGAAGATTCCGATGCGTAGTCTCCGTTGAGCTGGTTGTAACTGGTCATAATCATCCAGGGATTGGCATGCTTGATGACTTTGTAAAAAGGATAAAGATACATTTCATGCATGGTGCGTTCGTCGATGGTCACATTGACGAACCGACGCATGGTTTCTTGTTCATTCAGTCCGTAGTGCTTGATGCACGCTCCTACGTTTTGAGACTGTACGCCCTTGACGAAACTCTTGCCTATTTCGCTTGTGAGGTAGGGGTCTTCGCTGTAGTACTCAAAATTCCGCCCACCGAGCGGACTTCTTTTCAAGTTCATCCCAGGGCCTAAGAGGACATCCACCTGGTGGTGACGGCATTCCTTTCCTATGGCACTTGCTAGGGATTCTACGAGTGCGGTGTTCCAAGTCGAGGCCATGGCCGATGCGCTTGGAAACAGAGTCGTCGGTTGCAAATAGCGTTTACTTAAAAAGTCACCATCCTTGACGGGTTTGCCATACACTCTGACTCCATGAGGCCCGTCTGCGACGTTTATTTTACGTCCTTCGATTTCATCACTTTCAAACAGATGCCAGTTGGCTTGACCGCTTGTCAGTTTTACTTTTTCTTCTAAAGAGATTTTCTTCATCCTTATTCCTCCAGTTTTCTTAACTTAACAAAAACATTATAGCACGGGACGACTTCTTTCTAAAGGTTGCACGTGGTGTAATCTTTTAAAACAATACCCTTAGGCTATGAAAATCGGTTTTGTATGACGGCATAATTAAAAAGGGCCATCCTCACAAGAAGAAACACCAATCGAGTAGAGATTAAATAATTAATTTATTTAACCCCTCTCACACCACCGTACGTACGGTTCGCGTATACGGCGGTTCAATCTATATTACAGTATGAATTTTTAAATAGTGGTCTCGTGCACTC
>Ga0306869_1000069_pt1 | contig 61256 bp, 55 predicted proteins | sample AntRauTorckE6833_FD_190421 | JGI IMG/M metagenome (GOLD analysis project Ga0306869, IMG submission 190421) | Saline lake microbial communities from Rauer Islands, Antarctica - Metagenome Torckler E6 #833 (v2) (version 2) | ecosystem: Environmental > Aquatic > Non-marine Saline and Alkaline >... | reverse complement strand
TGGGTATAGATGAATTGATCGGAAGTATGGCTCCTGGTGAAGAACAGGTGATAACCGCCACCTATATGATTACAGCTGAGGATATGGAACGTGAATATGTTGAAAACACAGCCTCAGTAACCGGAGATGACCCCAATTTTATTGGTAAAGGCTCTGGGAGTAAGGTTAGTGCTCAGGATTCAAATATAATTGAGGCAGATGTTGATTATCAGCCCGCGATAAGTCTTACAAAAGAAGCAGCTCCTACCACCTATAGTGCTGTGGGGGATGTAATAGATTATACAATTACGGTAACCAATACAGGAAATGTTACACTTTCAGATGTAATGGTGACTGATTCTAAGATAGAGCTAGGTATAGGTGCTAATATAGGAACCCTAGAACCTGGTGAGGAAACTACTGTAAGTGGAAGTTATACAATTGTTCAGGCTGATCTAGATAACGGCAGTGTGTTGAACACAGCCGAAGTTGCTGGTCAGGATCCTGAAGGAACAGTAGTAGAAGATTTTGATGATGCAGAGGTAACTTCTGAAATGAATCCGGATATTGCTCTTAGCAAAACAGCTGATCCGATTACCTACAGTGCGGTAGGGGATGTTATATCCTATACAATAACTGTAACCAATACAGGAAATATGACTCTTTCAAATGTAATGGTGACTGATTCTAAGATAGAGCTAGGTGCAGGTGCTAATATAGGAACCCTAGAACCCGGTGAGGAAACTACTGTAAGCGGAAGTTATACAATTGTTCAGGCTGATCTAGATAACGGTAGTGTGCTGAACACCGCTGAAGTTACTAGTGAAGATTCCCAAGGAACAGTTGTGGGAGATTCTTCTAATACTGTAGAAGTAGATTTTGAATATATTCAACCCATTACAGAAGTAGTGAACTTGGGTAGAGCGATTGATTTTGTAATCCTTTCTTATGCAGGGATTACCAATGTTCCCACTTCGGATATTACAGGAGATATAGGAGTGAGTCCGATTGATTCTACAGCTATTACCGCATTTTCACTGATAATGGATCCCAGTAATGAATTTGCCATTTCTGATCAAGTTGACGGAAAGGTATATGCTGCTGATTATGCTGATCCTACTCCTGCTATTCTTACTCAAGCAGTAAATGATATGAATGCAGCCTACACTGATGCCGCAGGAAGAGTTGCTGATTATATAGATCTGTACGATGGATTACTAGGTGGTAAAATTCTTGAACCCGGTGTTTATAAGTGGAATTCTAATGTTTTAATTAATGATGATATTACTCTTAATGGTTCAGAAACAGATGTCTGGATTTTCCAAATTACTGGACAATTAATCCAGACCAATAATACCGTCATTAATCTTACAGGTGGAGCTCAGGCTGAAAATATTTTCTGGCAGGTAGCCGATACTGTTTCAATAGGATCTGGAGCTTCCTTTGAGGGAATTATACTGGGTTGGAAGGATATTACTATGGGGGCAGGTGCGTCGGTAAATGGACGACTGTTTGCATTGACTGAAAATGTTACTTTGATTCAAAATGTAATTACAGAACCTTAGTAAATGATTCAGACATTAAGGAGATTTACCAGTTTTTCATAAAGGAAATATAAATAAAATTTAATTAAAAGTTTTATGTGGTTGCTTATTCTGTAGTGGAAATCTGGTAATAGGTTTTTATTCTGGTAGCTGCCGGGTATTTAGTTGTTCCGGCAGCTCTGGAATTAAAGCTTTCTTAATATATTTTGTGGGAATTTTATATAAATAAAGTTACATAAAACAAGGAGGATTATAAATGACAGGGAGAAAAATTTTAGTGTTAGTGCTGTTAGTGATTTTCACTTTTACTATGGCAGGTTGTGATATTTTTAATGCGGATACAGTGAATACTGAAAAAGCTGGAGAGGAATTATCCATAACCGAGGTTCAAAACCTTGATAAGTTGTATGTTGATCCTGGAATTGAAGAAAAAGCTGTTATTGATAAACTGAATAACCAAAGAGATAAGGTTAATCTAGTTTTAAATAATGATAGTAAAGTATCAGCTGAAATTGCTTGGGAAGGTGCAAATGGCCAATTTGATCCTGAAGAACCTGGTACTTATGAATTTAAGGGTACTGCGCTGTATAATGATTTAAGTACAGATATTTCTATCCAGGTTGTTGTGGATAACAGATTTTCATTATCGTTAGAAATTATAGGAGAAGGAGAAATATTGGATAAACAAGATAATGTTATATTATCTTCCCCTGATCAAAAAAAAGAAATCCGATATGATCCAGGAACCACATTACAGTTTACTGCGGTATCTAATAGAAATTGGGGGTTTATGGGTTGGAAAGGGGATAAGAATATTAAACAATCTACAGTTGAAATCACCATGGATGAACATAAAGAGCTGCAGGCAGTTTTCGGTAAGATATTGATTTATGATGTAGAAAAGGACTTTTCAAGTGTACTCTGGTCTGTAAGTGGAAAACTGGAAAATTTAATTGGAAATAAAATAGAATATGTCGAAATCCATGTAGAAATATATGATGAAAAAGATGAACTGATTACATCTGAATATAATGTAAAAAGCGATATTGCTGATGGGGAAATAGTGGATTGGATAGTTAGTAAATTTTGGTATTTCCAGAGTGAAAGCTACTATAAAATAATTTTAAGAAATATGCAATTAGAGGAGTAGAAAAATACTGTATTCGAGTATTCAATTAATTTGTCGAATACAGATTATTATAAACAGAGGGGAGTTTTTAACTCCCCTCTGACAGATTCAGGATACTATCTTTTGTCGAACATCAGTAAGATTTATCCACTTATTAACTTGAAACTATTTATTATTTATCATAAAAAAAGAAAAATATCGAAAAATTAGCTTGTTGTTTTACAATTATTTTTTCATAACAATATGTAAAAGACAAAAACCTAAGAACTAAAGATTATATGATAGGAGAAGTGTTCTAAATGTAAATATTAAAAAGCCTCCATATTCGAGGGGCTTTAATCTTTGTTATATTAGTTGTGCTGAAGAAGGGACTCGAAACCATACTAGTTTGACACCGCCGAATTTTGAATTTGGCGTGTCTGTTAATTCAGCCACTTCGCTACATGAAATAAGTTAAAATAGAAATAGTTAAAAACTAGAGATATAAGTAACCTTTAAGCTACTTTTGGTAATTTATAATCTCTATTTTTAAAGTATTTTTCTAATAAAACAGAACTAATTACAACTAATGGTAATGATACTCCAATTCTAATAAAAGTGAATTTTAATCCTAAAATTGATGCTTCCATAATACTCATCGGTATCATAACCAAAGAAGCTGCTGTAATATAAGTAAAAATTGAACTGTAACCAGCACCTTTATGATATAATGAATTTGCTACAGGAAAAGCTACAAAAGTACCTCCAACTGTGGTAGCTGCTAAAAGTATAGAGTAAATATATTTTTTAAATCCAGATGTCTTTCCAAAGTTTTTTTCTATTGTTTTTCTATCTACCCAAACATCAAATAAACCAATTAATATAAAAGCAGGTGGTAGTATTTTTATCATATCTCTAGCAAAAATCATAAAATTTTCTCCAATTTTCATTCCTAAATTATAATTTAATATATAAGATAGTAATATTAAGGACATAAAAGAAGCAAAGAGAATAATATTATTTCTTGTGCTATTTTTTTTCATTTAAAAAACCTCCCCATAAAATATTCCGGTTGCAATTGCAATAATTGCAGCTATAACAAAACTTGCAATATTTCTTACAATTGTAGCTTTTTTACCCATATATTCTTTTTCAACAGGATAGGTAACTACTCCAACCATCATCAATGTGGTTATAAAAGAAGCAATGACCATATAACTTACACCCTTTTCTAGTAATATACCAGATAAAGGATAGGCAATAAATCCAGGCATCATAGTTATTGAACCAGAAATTAACCCTATTATTATACCAAATAGAGATCCACTACCTCCAAGATATCTAATAATAATATCATCTGAAATTAATAAAACAAATGATAATATTATTAAAAGTTTCAAATAGCCGGGAAGTATTTTGCTGAATTTTTTCCAGGCAATTTTTAAAGATTGTTTTGTTTTAGCTTTATTGAAATAATAAGATATTGATAATGAAATTATTGAAATGATATAAAGTGAATACATACTATTTACCTCCAGTTAAGTTTTTCATACAAGTATGATTATACCTAAAGGGGGTATGAATTTAAGTAAAGTACTTAACATTTGTTCAAAAATGTTTGTAGACATTATTTGTTTGTTGTTTTATATTTATAAATATTAATAATTATATGGTTATACTGCGAAAAGAATATATAAAGGAAATTTGAAAAAGAATTTCCTTGTTATAATAGGGATAAACCCATTAAAAATTTGCTATATTTGACTTTTCGCAGGGAAATCACCTATATATATTAGTAATTATTTTTCTAAAAACTACTTGAATTTATATAGTTAGTCTTATGCTATCGAAGATATCTTACTTCGCTCCCGTTGACTACCTCGTCTGGTTAACAATCTGGCCTTAAATTCACTTGTCATGGGTTATCAACTTAAGGCTGATAACATCAATGAATAAATCTTATTTCAGGCATTTGAGGAGGCCGGCTTATGAGAGATCAAAAAGCAGTTCTCCATTATTAACTTGATAATGGCTGGATGGGTGATCAACTAGGATATGTTTATCAAGTTAATCCATGAAACATCAAAGATTTTGATATATTGTTAAATGATGATTATCAAATGTCAAAATATTTTTTTTTATATATAATGAACTCTTTGTTACTGTTGCAGACCAGGAACTTTCTTTAAGTAAATCCACTGTCTATGATATTGAATTCTAGCTCCCAGGGAGTCTCTAACTTTAGAGATGCTTTTTTTTATTTATTTTGACAAATATTTTAGCTTTACCATTTTATTTTGATTAGTTTTCACTTTGCAGGGTGATTTGTGTTCTAATTTAATATGATTATATTTTGGAATTTTAATCTGCAAATTTACACTTGTTATAGTAAATCCTTCTGAGTCCAATTGAACAAGTATAAGTAACTTTTCTACCAAATAATTTAAGTATTCAGTTTCTTTTTTTATTATAGCAGAATAAATTTTTAATTTTCTACATCAAGATCTTGTTCAACTATAATTTCTATAAAACCATTAATAGAAACCAGGGTAGACCTGAATTCATTTGAAATATCTGTAATATTTGTTTTTCTCATCTTTTCTAAATTTTTTTCTTTTCTATATTATTTTCTTTCACCTTGGTATATTTGCCATTTTAAATATTTTGAGCGGCGTTCAATAGTAAACTATATTCTTACTGAACTTTACGCTGAATATAACATCTATTATCAGACCGACAATTGAAAAATAGAGTATTAATTTTAAGATATCAAAGATAGTTGTTATGGTATTATTCAATTTTGTTTCTAATACTATCCCAACAATTACTTCAAAGCGCTTTTGATCAGTTGTATCAATGGTAACTTCTTTAGCCTGGATTAATGGATCTTTAAAGAGTGGGAAGATCATCAGCAGATGATTCTTTTCAACCATTTTGATTTTATGAGTAATCTAGATACCCTTCATTACTTCTTTTATAGATTTGTTTTCAATTTCGAGGTTAAAAATTTCAAAGTTAGATGAGTTTAATACAAACTGACCTTCATAATTTATTATAACAATTTCCATATCTGTAGTCATAGAGATAGTATTTAATCATTTTTTGCTTTCCTCTCTATTTATCTTACTTAAGTTTTCACCTTCAATATGTTCATTGATTACTTCTGATATTCTATGTTCATTGATTACTTCTGATATTCTATGTTCATTATTGGTTGTCTTACATTCTGTTTTTTTAAATTTTCTTCTAATTCGTTTAATACATTCATCAATGGCTCTTATTTCTTCGCTATGATTTTCACTCCAAACTTCTCCATCAGTTCTTTTCTTGTAAAAGCAGTATCTTTATTTTGAGCTAAAAAGATTAATAATAAAGATTCTTTTAAAGCTAAATTTATATATTTACATTAAAGTATAAATTCATTAGATATGATCGGGTGATTAATATGGAAGAAAACATTGGATCTTTCGTATCTGAAGAGGGAGTTTTTAATAGAATCTTAAGAATAGAGAAAAAAGAGAAGAACATTTTTGTTTATTGCTATTTATTTTGAAAACCCATTTGTGAAGTTAGTTCTAAAAAGTTTTTTTGAGGATTTAATTCACCTGATTAGAAAAAAAGAAATAATTTCAAAAACTGTAAATAAACAGATTTTACTATATTAAATATTGCAAGTATCGATTATGGAGAAGATATTGTAAGTAGATTAAAAAAATTACTTAACAAGAATTATCTTAATTTAAAACATATTTTTTTACAAAATTTCAGATTATAGTATTTTAGATATATTTTAGAAACTTTTTAGAATAAAAATCTAAAAAAGAATGATATGATGAAGAGAGGTAAAAATATAAAGAAGGGGTGGAGTCTAATGAATAAATATATTTATATCTTAACTTTGATATTAATACTCCTAGTTACATTTCCGGTATTAGCACAAGATACTTTATATATTGGAAGCTTTACTCCTGAAAATGAAATAAACATAGATTTTTTAATAAATCTAAAGATATTAGATCATGATAATTCTGATTTAATATTTGTACTTAAATCAGGACTTTTCATGGGTGAAAACGGAACAATACCAATTTCAAGATTAGAGTTTTTATTTAAAACACAAAAAATAATACTTTCAAATAATTCTTTTGTAATATCACAAGGACAGTTAATAAAAGATGCATCAGGATATGTTATACCTGCAAGAATAAAACTAATGCCAGTTGATAGACCAGGTTTATATGAAAATGTATTGACAGTCAAAGATACAAACGGGAAAATACTTCTTGAAAACAAGATTTTGTTTCAAATAAATAGTTGGGCATTATTTGAACTAGGTAATCAAAAATATATGCAGATTGTATTTAGTGATACGACAAGTAATAAAATGAATAGTAGTGGAGCTGTAGTTTTAAAAGTAGCTTCAAACACAAATTGGGAATTATATGGTCATATAAATGATCAGGGTAAAGAGCTGTTAGATAAACTAAACTTATACTCAAGAAGAATGATTGGTGAGCAGTATGCTAAAGATGGTCCAGTTAAAATCAATAGTAATCCTAAGCTTATAACCAGTGGAATTAGAACTGTAAGTGAAAACTATTATTGGACAGAAATAGACTTATTTATGGAAATAATAGATATCACAAAAATATATTCAGGTTTTAAAGAATTCCCGGTCATCTTATACTTAAACACTAAAAATTAAGATGAAATAGACTGTATTAAATATACAGTCATTCATTATATATCAATAATAAGGGGGAGTTAGAAGTGAAAAAGAATTTAGTAGTTGGTTTAGTGTTAGCTTTTGTAATGGTGTTTTCTTTTGGTGTATTGGCTGAAAATAGTGATGACACAACTTGGACATCAGCAGAGTATTGGGATGAATATGGTTATGATGATAACTATGACAGATTTGACGATGATGGTTTAGTATGGTTTAATGACACAGATTCTGTAAATCCAGGAGCGTATACAAATCTTTTAGAATTAAATAGAAATACTCCTGAAGGTTATACCTTTGATAGTAACAGGACTGCTAATGACAATGATCAAAAATTAGAAATTGAATTACCCACATATGCATATATTCCTTGCTACCTTGAAATTACATTAACAGGTAATCAAGGTACTACAAGTGGTCAAAGTTTTGGCCCAGGAGCTTCAGGTTCAAGAGAAGCTACAGGTTATATGATGGTATTCGATAACGAAATTGGTGGCTTTGTTGATGAAAACTGGTTGTCCTTAGGTGCAGGTCAAAATGCAGAAGTAGAACCTGGCGAGAATGTATTTATAGCTGGTTGTGACATCTTTAAAGTAGAAACCTATGGTAATGAAGCATATCGTTATGAAGTACAATCTTCACCATTAGTTGCTACAGATAATACTGGCGCAAATCTACCAATGCATATTAGAACTTCCTTTAGCTTAGGTGACAATTGGGAAAGAGATTATGACGCAGTAGCTGCTCCTAATACAGTTGTTGTTATGGGTACTCAAGCAGCTGGCCAATCTTTAACAGCTCTTCATAACTTCAGAGTTCCTTACGGAATTGGTGTAGTACACGGTTCATACTCTGGCTCAATAATCTTTAGAGTAGTTAGTATCTAATTACTTTTAGTAAAGATCAGGGGGGCTGTTATTTTCAGCCCCTTTTTTTAGTTGATAAGGGGGGATTTGAAATGAGATATAAAGTATTTGTAATAATATTGCTTGTAATATTATTTTTATCATTTAGTTATGAATTATTAGCAGTTGTTCGTGTTGAACCTGCAAGGATAATTGTTAATTCTAAATTAAATTCTCGTAGTACTGGAATCATTGAAGTAATAAATAATGGTGAAGAACAGATGTTTTTGCAAGCCTTTTTATATGATTGGACTTTAAATGATAGGGATGGGTTAATAACTTATGAACCAGGTACTTTGGATAATTCACTTGGTGAATATATTAAATTTAATCCTAAATCTTTTATTTTAGATCCTGGCAAAAAACAAATTGTAAGATTTACTTTATCTACTCCTGAAACTTTAGATCAGGAACTTAGAGGTGTTGTTTTTTTTGAACATGAGACAGATTATACTGATGAATCTACTGGAGCAAAAGTTAAAACACAATTAGGTACAGTTATATATTTAGTACCTGAAAATGTAAATTATAATTTCAAATTAAATGAAGCTAGATTTTCAATAGGTGCTGATAAAGAAGCACACAGTTGCTTGCTGATAATGGAAAATAATGGTTCAGCACATTTAAGATTTTCAATAAATTATAAAATCATTGATAGTAATAGTAATTTAGTTGAAGAAGATAGACTAGAAAATAATGTTTTATTACCAGGTTTTCAAAGAGGACTAATCTTTAATTTCAATCAAAAATTAAATTCAGGTGATTATAAATTGATTTTAAACTATAATTTTTTAAATAGTGATAAAAAATCAGATTATGAAATTCCCTTTACTGTTAAATAAAATGTGTTAGGGGGAAGTCGATAATGAAAAGATTGTATATATTATTTATTTTTATATTAATATTTACTTTTAATAGTATTAATACAACAAATGGTCAAGAATTTGAACTGTTTGAAGATAATGTTAATATAGAAACAAGTATAGTATTATTAAACTTATATAAAGATGATGAAGTAATAAAAAGTAACTACTTTTTTGAAATATTAAACTTTGAAGAAGAAGATTATTTTCTTATTCCTGTAAACTCATTATCAAATGAAGTGGATTTGGTAATTATTTTTGATAGACTAAGTAATATTGTAAGTATTAAAAATCCTGATAACGATAAATTAGTTAAAGTTGATTTAACTAATAAAATATATATTGACTTTGAAGAATGGAATAATGAACCACCTATAATCTTTAATAATGATTTTTTTGTTAGTTCAAAATTGATTTCACATATTTTAGATACAAAAATTGAGTGGAAACCGAATTATCAAGAACTTGCATTTATTGGTGATTTTGATGGAAAGATAATACAAGATGTAACTATAAATCTTGAAGAGAAAAAAGAGATTATAGAAAAAAACGAGGAGAATATATATATTAGGAAAGATAATTTCTCAATAGGGTCTGTTAATTATAAATTAATATTTGATTATAGAGATAGCAATTATTATAATGATACAATTACTTTAAAAGAAGTATTTAGTATTTTTGGTAGGTTTAATAACTGGGCTTTATCTTTGCGTGAGGAAGCCAAGTATGATATAAATATGAGTAATTTAGAAGTAGAAATTCCTTTTGTTAAAGCAAAATATCAAGATGAAAATAAAATGATTATTATTGGAGACACAAAGTTTAATTTTCAAAATACAGTCGCAGAGAACACATTAAGGGGTCTATACTTTAGTATGCCGGATCGTTTGAGCTTGAAAGTTATTCCATTGATTAATTTAAGTGGTGAGGCTGAAGTTGGTTCTGAAGTTAAATTATATGTAAATGGTAGATTAGTTAAAGAAATAATTATAAAAGATAATGGAAAATATCTTTTTGAAGATGTTGTATTAAGTCTTAGAATATTAAATAAGATAGATATAGTAGTAATAAATCCAAATGGAGAAGAACAAATAATTACGAAAAAGATCACAGCAGTTGAAAAAATATTAAAAGAAGGAACGAAAGAATTAGAAGTTGTTGGAGGATTATATAAAAAAGAAAGTACCAGTGACTATTATGATGGACAAATTGTTGGTTTAAAAACTTCAATAGCTTTAAATAAGGACCTTTCTATAAATGCAGAAGGTAGTTATTTTGATAAAAGATATTTAGAAGAAAATGGCAACTTTTTATCTTCAAATTTAGGTTTAGCATACAGATTATTAGATAATACAGTTATTTCTCTTGATTGGTATTATGGAGATTATGATGGAATAAATGAAACTGGTTATGAAGCAAATATTCATTATGCATTTGAGAGTGGTTATATTGATGGATATTATTTATATATTCCCAATAACTTAAGTGAGTTAATCACTGAAAATCAAGGTAAAGAACAAAAGGTAATGGCTGTATATAATCTAAACAATAGATGGGCGATTGAACCAGTTGTTGGCAACTATGAATCACTAAGTTTAAATAGTCCGTTAAAATCAAAGTATGCTAGATTTAGATTAAGAAGAACAAACGGATGGGAAAACTTTTTTGCTATTTTAGGAAGTTATGAAATAATAGAAAAAAATTATTTAGTTACTTTAGGAGCAAATGATTATCTGGTTCCTGGCGAAAACAATAGATATGGAACCGGTTTGGAATTAAGAAGGTATAGTGAAGGATTTAAGCTTACTGCAGGAGGTAATATTTATGACAATAATATTACATTACCAGGGGACTATGAGATGAGTTATTATGATGTTGATTATAGAGTAGATTTGTACAAAGTATTAACTGAAAATATTCTATTTACAGCAAATGTGAAGACAGGTTATGAGGATTATTCAGGTGAAATTAGCAATTATGATTTAGAGAGAGAAGCAAGACTTAGGTTTAATATATTTGAAAACATATTCTTGACAATATGGGGAAGAGATAGTCAGCTTGAAACACAAAATATTAATGAAAGCAGATATAGTGCTTCTCTAAATAGCTATTTAACAGAGAATATAAATATTTATGGACAGTATTCACTTGTGAGTTCTTCAGATGTATATAACTATACAGAGATGAGATTAAATACAAGTTATTCTTTTAAAAACAATCGGGGGAGCATTAATTTATTTGCCAACTATATAAAACCAGAGTCTGAGTTATATAATGATCACATTGGTTATGGAGCGGGTTACAATATATTATTAAGTAATGATAAAGAATTTGAAATAAAGGCTGGTAAAAATTATGAAAGTATATTAGATGATGACTATGAATATTATGTTACATTAACTTTTGCACAAGCCTTTGCTTTTGTAAAAGATAAAATGTTAGGTACAAGATTTAATAATAGTGAACATAGATCATTTGTAGCTGGATATGTTTATTTAGATGAAAATAATAATGGAGTATATGATAAAGGAGAAAAAACATTACCTAATATTGAAATGAGATTAGATAATATTGTAGTAACTTCAGATGAAAATGGTATGTATAGATTTAATCCATTGTTCTCTGATGTATATATATTAAACTTCAATTATAGAAATCTTTATGCAGATTATACACCTGTGACAAAAGAACAATTTATAAAAGTTAGAGAAAATGAAAATATCTTTTTGAACTTTGGATTAACATTAAATGGATCAATATCAGGAAAGATATTCCTCGATAAAAATAATAATGGTATTCAAGATCCTGAAGATGAAGCTATGAGCTGGGTTGGAGTAACTTTAGATGGAACTAAATACGATTATACTGACACAAGAGGAGAATTTTACTTTGAAAATGTATCTTTAGGAGCACATAAAATAGAAATTGTAAGTGAATCTATTCCTTCAATGCTAAATATTTCTGGAGACAAGTTAAAACATATATATATTACAAAAGATGATTTAGATGTTAGGGATATAATAACACCTCTTTATTATAATTTCTAAAATAATATAAAAGCAGCATCTTAATTAATTAAATTAAGTACTGCTTTTTATATAAAAATCCTGTATCTTAAAACGATACAGGATTAACTTTACTATATCAAATCAAATTATATAAAATAGTTGAAAATTTTCTAAAACATTACTAAAATATTTTTTATTAATTTAAAGGAATAAAAAAAGAAATATATAATATTAGATATAATAGACAATAATTATTAAAATAAGATTTGAAAGGGGATTGTTATATTTGAATAACAATTTAAGCTCTAAAGAAATAAAGTTGAAGTTACATAACTATACTGAAGATTTGGTAATTGATAAACTAAAAGAACTATTAGAACAGGATGATCATGATGATGTATGTAAATGTGATAAGTGTGTATTAGATATGTGTACATTTGCATTAAATCGCTTGTCTCCACAATATGTAGTAAGTCATAAAGGTGAAGTTTTTACTAAGATTAATGATTTTAACCAACAGTCTAAAGTAGATGTAATGGCAACTGTTGCTAAAGCTATTGAGGTTGTATCAAAAAACCCGCATGAGGAAGAAAAAGATTAAAGATATTTGCTTTTTATGTAAAATTGTGTTATATTTGTAAATACAAATAAAAATAATTTAGTTCCTAAAAACGAAAAAGGCTAACTTTACTGAAAGGTAAAGGGCGCAAAGCTAATGGAACCTAAGGTCTATTGACTAAGGTTGCCTAAGTCGCCGAAGCAGGAACAGGATACATGGACCTGTCATTTTCGGCTAGACAGGTTTTTTTAATTTTATTCTGTTTCTCCAGTAGGGTAAATCCATCGTGAGGTGGAGACACAAAACCACGGGTCTGGACTTAATATCCTGACAGCCGGGTTACAAAGGGAGGAAAAAATTAAATGATGAAGAAATTTGGAGTATTGTTCTTAGTTGTAGTATTAATGATTTCATTTTCTACTGTAATTTTTGCACAAGCAGAAAAAGCAGCGGCTGATATTAAAGTAAATATTGAAAAAGGTAATGGGACAATTGAGTTTGTTGACGCAACAAATGCAGCAGAACCGAATGAAAATGCATCTGATACAGGTAAAGAACATCCTAAGAATCCAATAACTGTTGCTGGTACATAATATTTAAGATATTATAAATTAAATTAGCTTATACTTATTACTACTTACTAAAAAGTAATAAGTATAAGCTTTTTTTTGTCACATTTTTTTTATAGCTTTAATAAAGGCATCAACAACTTCAGGAGAAAATTGTTTTCCCTTTTGTGATTTAATTTCTGCAATTGCCTCTTCTTTTGAAATACCTTTTTGATAAGGTCTATCATTGGTCATAGCATCATAGGCATCCACTACACTTAAGATTTGTGCTTCTATAATTATTTCATCACCTGATAATTTATTTGGATAACCTGACCCATCATATCTTTCATGATGTTGATTTATTATTTCTCCTATCTCTTCAAATTGCTTTTCATTAAAGTATTCAAATACTAATTCCTTACCCCAAATAGTATGACTTCTCATTATTCCCCATTCTTTTTCGTTTAATTTACCAGGTTTTTGTAGAATTTCTGCAGAAATATTTGCTTTTCCTACATCATGTAAAAATGATGCAAAACCTAAATTATATAGCTTTTTTTCATCTAAACCAAGTTCAATTCCGGTTATTCTGCTTAAAATTTGTAATCTATTACAATGTTCTTTTGTTTCAACATCTTTTTTAGCCACATTATTATTCAATTCTAAAAGTTTTTGGATCCGTTTTTGATAACTAGCAAAAATTGGTGTAGAAGTAAGGTAAAGTAATGTGGTGTCTGTTATTGTCTTTAAGTATAATTCTTTTTCACCGCTCTTTACAGTTATAGAATCGCCGGGATATAATATCTTATCATTATCATAAGATACTTTACCTTCAATAATATAGAATAATTCAAAATTATCTTTATCATCAGCATTAATTTGTAAAGATCTATCTGCTAATATATCTTGTCTAATAATTTCTATAGTTTTATTTTTAGCTATTAAATAATACTGAGTTGAATCTTTTTTTATCTCATCTATATATTCGTCCTTTTTATTAATTTTAATGGCATTAGTTAGTGTAGGAAACTTAAATTCTTCTTTATTTTGTTCTAAATTGTCTTTTAGTTTAGTAATTATCTGATTATAGTTTTTTACTTGTTCAGGATAATTTACTTTCCCATAATTAATTTTTATTTCATATTTTTTATTATTAATACTTATCTCAAAACTATTTAAGTTTTCAATAATATCTTTAATAAAATTATCAATATCATTTTCCGAACAAACAATTAAGTTGCTTTCGTTAAAGTAAAAAAGTTCAATTTTAAAATGTCTATATTTATCTATTGTTTTGATTAACTTTTCAAGCAGGATAATTTTTTCATGATGCTCTACATTATTTTTTTTAAAAGATATATCAAAGATAGCTAGATTAAAAGAACTCTTCTTTTTATCAAATTCTATTTTATTATATAACTCACTAATGTTTTTTAAATTGCTTAAGTTATTTATTTTATTGTTATCATCAGGTGATTCCATAATTTATAATCTCCCCTTGTTGTATACCTATAGTTTAACTGAATTTAATATATTATTTATTCTTGACTTCTGATACTTATTATACAACACATTTATAAATACAACAAATATATAAACATGTTTAGATAAAAAATGAAGGTAAATATATATAATAATAGAACTATAAATATATAGAATAAAACAATTAAAATTGAGAGGTGATTTGATGAAATCAATGGGAGAGATGCTTTTAAACAAAGATAGTCAATCAGAGATTGTTATGGGTAATACGGCTTTAGTTAGAGCTATGATTGAATCACATACAAGGGTAGTTACTTCTTATCCCGGTTCTCCTATGCCAGAAACAGCAGAAGCAATTAGAAGTATTCCGAAAGAAGAACGGCCTTTTTACTTTGAATTTTCTACAAATGAAAAGGTTGCTACCGAGATTGCTTTTGGTGCATCAGTAAACGGCCATTTGTCAACAGTGTTTTTTAAAAGTGTAGGTTTAAATGTTGCGGCTGATAGTTTTGTACAACTTGGATTAATGAAATTATTAGGGGGTATGGTTATAGTTATAGGTGATGATCCTGGAGCTAATTCATCACAAAATGAACAGGATAATAGACATTTAGCTCATCTATCATATATACCGGTCCTTGAACCATCTAATCCACAAGAAGTTTACGAGTACTATAAAAAAGCTGTTGAACTTTCACAAGAAAAAGAAATGCCTGTAATTTTAAGATTAACTACTCATGTTTGTCATGCTAAACAAAAAGTTAATTTCAAAAATTATACTCCTAAAGATTTTGATAAAACACCTAAATTTTCCAGTAAAGATGAAAATTATGTTCCCATTACATCAAAAGTCTTTCCAATGAAAAGAAGGGCTTTAAAAAGACTTGATGATGTTAAAAATCATTCAGAAAGTTTAGATTTAAATAAATTGATTGATAATAATAATTCAAAAAAAGGTATTATTACAATGGGTGCTCCTTACTTATCACTTAAAGATGTTTTAGAAGGAGTTGAAGAAAAACCAGATATATTAAAGTTAGGCATGATTTATCCCTTAGCCCAAAAACAAGTAATTAAATTTTTAAAAGCACATGATGAAGTTAAAATCATTGAAGAACTTGATAATGTTTTAGAAAAAGATATTAAAGTATTAGCTTTTGAAAATAATATAGATGTTAATATTATCGGTAAAACCGATCTTGAAGACTGGATTAATGAATATACGCCAGATAAGGTATTTGAAGTAATGCAGAGAACCTGGCCTAATATCTTTAAAGAACAAAACACTTATCAATTTGATAAACCAGTGGAAAATAGGCCTGCTCAGTTATGTCCGGGTTGTGGGCACCGTTCTGCTTTCTATGCTATAAAAAAAGCTATTAATGACGATGATATTACAGTAGCCGATATTGGTTGCCATACACTTGGGTTTTTACCTCCTTATGAAATGGGTGAAGTTTTATTATCAATGGGTCATTCTACTTCAACCGGAACTGGACTGTCACTATTTAATGATGAAAGAAAAGTAGTTGCATTTTTAGGTGATTCGACTATGTTTCATGCTGGATTACCCGGGATTGTAAATGCAGTCTTTAATGATCATGACCTTACATTAGTAATTATGGAAAATGATACAACTGCTATGACAGGTCATCAAAACCATCCTGGTTCAGGTGAAAACTTTAATGAAGAGGTAACACCAATTGAGATAAAAGATATGTTAAAAGGAATGGGAGTTAAAAATGTGTATGAAATTGACACCTATGCACAGTCTAAATTAACTGAAATGGTCAAAAAAGCTGTTGCTGAAAAAGGTTTTAGTGTTGTAATTGCTACTCATCCCTGTATGCTTAAATTTACTAGAGAAGCAAGAAGGCGCGGTAACTATAAAGACAATAAGGCAAGAATTGATCAAGAAACCTGTGAACAAATCCATGAATGTGTAAAGGTATTTGGCTGTCCTTCATTTAGTATTGATAAAAACGGGGTTGTTACAGTAAACGATGATTTATGTATCGGAGATGGTTCCTGTATCCAAACCTGTCCTGTAAATGCAATAGGTTCAATACAAAGGGGGAATAAATAATGTCTAAGAATGTAAATGTTTATATGATTGGAGTTGGAGGCCAGGGTATTGGATTATTAAGTGAAGTACTCATTAGAGCTTTTGACTATGCTAATATTGATGTATTAGGAGTTGATACACACGGATTAGCACAAAGAGGTGGAACGGTACAATCACACTTAAGAGCTGGTGATAACATATATTCTCCCCTAATAAGAAAAAATACTGCTGATGTAGCTATTGCTTTAGAAAGAACAGAAGCTTTAAGAGCGATTCATAATTATTTGAAAAAAGAAGGGGAAATAGTATATTATAATACATCGTGGCAGACTCTAGATGTGCGATTAGAGAATGTTGAAGAAACAAAAAGCAAAGATATTTCAGATGCTGCTGGAAAAATCAATGCAGAAGTTATAGAGGTTTATAAGGAAGATTTAGATGATGCAAGAATGCAAAATGTTGTTTTATTAGCAGAACTAGCTAAAAAAGGTATTTTTGAAGGTTTAGAGAATAAAAATTATATTGATGCTTTAAAAGATTTAATGGATGGAGAAAAACTAAAAAACAATTTAAAACTATTTAACTCTATAGTAGATCAAAAATAAAAAAAGAAGAAAAACTTGAAAAATATCTTTCTAGCAATTAAAATTATAACAAACTTCACTAATGAGGGGCAATACCATGGATAAGCTACAAAGATTAAAAAAAGAAAATAATAGGTTAACCAAAAGAGTTAGACACTTAAATAATAGTTTTATAAGAATAATTGACTTTTCTAACAAGTTAAATGAAATAAGTATTGAAAAAGATAGAAAGTTTTGGATCTACTTATTAGAAACCGCAATGGATCTTATTGAAAAAGCTGATTATGGTAGTGTCTATAAATATATCGATGGCAAGGTACAGTTTTTAGATGCTGTAGGTCATGATATTAAGATGCTTAAAGAACTATCGATTATTGAAGAAGTATTTCAACTATCAGATCGCAAAAATGAGGTTACTATTATTAGTGAAGTTATAAACCTGACAAAAAAAGGAATTGATCAAAATAATTTTGAAAAACTAAAAGAAGCTTCAAAACCTATAAAAAGTTCAATCACTTTTGATCTGTTTTTTAAAGAAAAGCCAATTGGAGGCATTACTTTAGATATAAAATCTGGTAATCATAATAACTTTGATATTGAGGATAAAAATATACTTAATTATTTATTAAATATAACAGAAGCTTTTTATAGAAAAGACATTGAAAGAAAATTCAAAGAACAAAAAGCATACTTCCAACAACTTTTTGATGAATCAACACTTGCAATCGCTTTATTAGATAATGAGAGTAAAATAATTCAGGCAAATAAAAGTTTTGAAAAAACATTTGGGTATAAGGCAGAAAATGTTAAAGGGAAAAATATTGATGATCTAATTACGCCTGAAGAAAAAAAGGAAGAAGGCATTAGAAATACTCAAAAAAATATTGTTGGAGAAGAAGTAAGATTGGAAACTTTTAGAAAAACTAAAGATGGGGATAGGATATTTGTTGATGTGCATTCTTTTCCTATTAGACTAGATAAAGGACAGATTGGAATTTATGCGATATATAATGATATTTCTGAAAGAAAAAGAACAGAAAGAAGTTTAAGAAAGCAAAAAGCATACTTTCAACAACTTTTTGATGAATCTACTGAAGCAATAGCTTTACTGGATAATGATAATAACATTTTAAAAATAAATAAAAGTTTCGAAAAATTATTTGGATATAAAAATGATGAGGTTAAGGGTATAGATATCGATGATCTTATTGTACCTGTGATCAAAAAGAAAGAAGGAAGAAAATATTCAAACCAAGTTATTAATAATAAAGATATTAAAAAAGAATCGATTAGAAAAACTAAAAATGATAAAAAGCTTTTTGTTTCAATCCATGCTTTTCCAATTAAGTTAGACGAAGGTCAAATTGGTATCTATGCTATATATAATGATATCACCCAACGGAAAAAGGAAGAAAAGAAGATAAAATACCTTTCATTTCATGATCGAATGACAGGTCTATATAATAGAAGATTTTTTGAAAGTGAGATGGAAAGATTAGATAAATCAAGAAAGTTACCAATTAGTATTATAATGTCTGATATAAATGGTTTAAAAAAGGTAAATGATCAATATGGTCATGCTAAAGGTGATCAATATATTGAGACTGTAGCCAAAGAAATAAAAAAAGCAGTAAGACAGGAAGATATTCTGGCTAGAGTCGGTGGTGACGAATTTGCTATACTTTTACCAGATACAAACCAAGAAGAAGTTAAACAAATTGAAAAAAGAATTCAAACAAATGTGAATAAGTTAGATGAAAAATTGCATTATCCGGTTGGTATTTCAACAGGTTATGCAGTAAAAAAAGATAAAGAAAGTAAATTAGAAGATGTCTTTAAAGAGGCTGATTACAAGATGTATCAAATGAAATGTAAATGTTAATTATTAAAACGGTCATATTATTTAAAAATAATATGGCTTATTAATTTAAATACTAGTATCTGCAGAATATTTTGTTAACCTTGCTTCAATTTAAAAACAAGTTGTAATCTATAAGCAGCTGTATTATTTCCTCCCAAATATAAGTAAACGGCGTTCATATTTGCCCCAATAAATCGTTGATTGTTTTGAATAGTATTAACAGTAATAGAATGCTTTAGTATTGATATGATAAATTCAAAGTAGCCAGTTTAATTGATAATTAATAAATAATGATCATTAAATATCATATTACGACAAATAATTATTGATAAATAATAAATAATTATTGAAAAAAAATAAATTATTTATTATAATAAAAATATAATTATTAAAGGAAGAAAGTTGTTGTGAAAAAAGGAAATACTTTATCAAATTTTTTAGAAAAGTTTTTATTAGTCATATTTTGGGGGACAGCTTTATTAAGTATTTTTTTAGTATATTTGACTTTTAGAGGTGAATATGCTGCGGGAAATAAATATTCAGCTATTTTTAATAGAATAATTAGAACAGGTATATTTTTGTATATGCTTTACTTATTAAGAAAACTATTGATCAGTATAAAAGAAAATAATCCATTTAAAAAAGAAAATGTTACTAAATTTAGATCAATTGGATATCTAATATTAGGTCTTGAATTATACAACACAGTCGTGAACTTTCCAAATGCTTCTGGATCTTTATTAATTGGGACACCATATGGTGGAATTGAAATGGGAGTATTTAATTATATTGTATTAGGATGTTTAGCACTTGTCATGTCTGAAGTATTTAATCAAGCATATGAGATAAAAAAAGAAAATGAATTAACAATATAGGTGGTAATTATGACAATAAAAGTTAATTTGGATTTAATGATGGTAAAAAGAGGAGTATTACTTACTGATTTAGCTGATAGAGTAGGTATAACAAATGCTAACTTATCAATTTTAAAAACAAATAAAGCTAAAGCTGTTAGATTTACAACTTTAAATGCAATTTGTAGAGAGTTGAACTGTCAACCAGGGGATATTTTAGAATATGTACCTGATGAAGAGGAAAAAAACAAATAATAATCCTGATAATATTGATAATATATATATTTATGTTATAATTAAGCATACTTAAATCAAACAAATATTTTAACAAGGAGAATTAGATAATGAACTTTCCTAAATTAAAAATTGGTAATTTAACTCCTGAATATCCTATTATTCAGGGTGGAATGGCAATTAGAATTTCAATGGCTGATCTTGCTAGTGCAGTTGCAAATGAAGGTGGAATTGGTGTTATTGCTGGTACAGCTTTACCGGTAGACAAATTAAAAGAAGAAATAAAGAAAGCTAAAAGCAAAACTGATGGAATTTTAGGGGTAAACATAATGTTTGCTGCCAGGGAATTTAAAGAACTATTAGTAGGCTCAATTGAAGCAGGTATTGATTTAATAATATCTGGTGCAGGCTTTTCAAGAGATATGTTTACGATTGGTAAAGAGTATGATGTACCTGTGGTACCAATTGTATCATCACTCAGATTAGCCAAAATATCAGAAAAATTAGGTGCAGATGCAATTGTTGTTGAAGGAGGTAATGCAGGAGGTCATTTAGGAACAGAAGAAGATGCAATACCTTTAATTGAAAAAATTAAAGACAAAGTTAACATACCAATTATTGGAGCTGGTGATATCGTTACCCCTGAAGATGTAGATAACATGTTCAAATTAGGTGTAGACGGAGTACAAATGGGTACCAGATTTTTAGCAAGTGAAGAAGCAAATATTGCCGATACTTTTAAAGACTTATGTGTAAAAGCAAATAAAGAAGATATAGTTAGGATCATTAGTTCTGTGGGTTTACCTGCTAATGCAATAAAGACAAGATTTACTGAATTAATTAAAGAAGGTAAGGCCCCTAAACCAGTTAGTTGTAACAAATGCTTAAAAAAATGTACTGAAGAGTTTTGTATAAGAGATGCTTTACTTAGAGGTAGACAAGGTGATTTAGAAGAAGGAGTATTTTTTACTGGTAAAGGAATGTGGAAAGTAAATGAAATACTTTCAGTAAAAGAAATTTTTAAGAGAATAAAAAGTTATAATAATTAAACTATCAATTGGTCAGCATTAGCTGACCTTTTTTATTTGTGTGATAAAATATAAGGAAATTGGATAATAATATTTTTATCTAAAAAGAGTGTTCTCCTATCTTATTGAGGTAGGATTTTTTTATTTTTAATAGTTGATTTTTTAATTTCAAAAGTATATAATGAATATAAAGTCATATGAAGATGAATTCACATTCATGCAGAGGAGGTAGACTATGCCAAAGTCAACATTTAAAAATTTACCAAAAGAAAAAAAAGATAGAATAATTGACGCAGCTATAGATGAGTTTGCAAATAATAACTACCATAAAGCAAGTATTACCAATATTATCGAAAAATCTAATATTGCTAGTGGTAGTTTTTATCAATATTTCGAAAATAAAGAAGACCTATTTAAACATCTTATTAATATTGTTGGTCAAAGAAAACTGGATTATCTTGATAAGGAAATTATGCAAAGACCAGATGAAATAAATTTTTTTGAACTATTAAAAAAGCTATATCAGGGGGGATTAAACTTTGCAAAAGAAAATCCACGTCTTTTATCAATAGGAAATAATTTAGTTAATAATAACTGTGAAGTATGTAATAAAATTATGGAAGAATTAAAACCGCAAAGTGATCAATTTTTTAAAAGACTAATAAAAATGGGTATTAAAAGAGGTGATTTAAAAGAGGATATTGATGTCGAGTTTACTGCTAAATTCTTAACCAGTATTAACTATTCTTTATCAGACTTTTTTTATACTGAAGATGGTTTAAATGAAAATGCTATGGTCCCTGTTGAGGCATTAATAGAAATTATTAAAGACGGGATTAAACCTAAAAGAGGTGACAAATAAATGAAATTACTAAGTTTAAAAAATGTATCAAAGATATATAACCAGGGAAAAATAGAAGTACCTGCACTTAGAGGTGTCAATTTAGAGATTGATACAGGTGAGTTTACCACAGTATTTGGCCCATCAGGTTCAGGAAAAACAACTCTCTTAAATATTATAGGTTGTTTAGATAAACCAACCGATGGAATAATAAAGTTTGATGGGAATAATATAGCTGACTTAGATAAATCTGAATTAGCGGCAATTAGAAGAAAAAATATTGGTTTTGTATTTCAAAGCTATAATCTAATCCCAGTTTTAACAGCTTATGAAAATGTAGAATTTGCAGTAAAAATAGTAGATCACTTAACTAAAAAAGAGATTAGAGAACGAGTATTAAAAATGTTATCACTTGTTGGTTTAGAAGGTTTAGAGGATAGAAAACCTAATGAATTATCGGGTGGGCAAAAACAAAGAGTAGCAATTGCACGTGCTTTAGTAAAAGAGCCCAAGTTGGTTTTAGCAGATGAACCATCAGCTAATTTAGATTCAAAAACAAGTGAAGATGTACTAGAAATAATGTTGAAGATGAATAAAGAACTTAATACTACATTTTTGTTTTCTACACATGATCCTTTGGTTATGGACTATGCACAAAGGAAAATAGAGATTAAAGATGGACTAATTAGTAAGGATGAGAGGAGGGAAAAGGTGGATGTTTTTAATTAAATTATCTTTAAAAAACTTACTCAGACATAAAAAGCGGACGATTATTACAGCTGCGATAATAGCCTGGGCAATATTTTTTTACGTTACCTTTGATTCCTTTCTTTTGGGCATGAACGATATGGTTTTTCAAAATATTATTGACTATGAATATGGTCACGTTCAAGTAGCAAACCAAACTTATTGGAATGAAAAGGATGAACTACCACTGGAGAATTTGATCCTTAATAATCAGTCTATTAATCAAAGTCTCACTAAAATTGAAGGTTATCAGTCACATGCAAGTCAATTAAACTTTCAAGTAAGATTAAATGATGGTGTTAATGAGACACCTGTTATAGGAAGAGGAATAAATTCTAATCAAACTCTTAGTGTCTTAGACTATGAACAATATTTAGAAGAAGGAGAGTTTTTTAAACCAGGTGAGTATAAAGTTGTCCTTGGAAAAAGGCTCACAGAAGTCATGAATTTAAGTTTAGGAGATTATGTAACATTATTGACTAGAACTGAAAGTGATACATTCAATACAATAGATGCTGAAATAGGTGGAATAATAAACACACCTAATCCAAGTATTAATCAAAATGTAGTATTTGTACCCTTAGATATTGCACAAAGTGCCTTGAATATTGATAACAGGGTAAGTCATTATATTGTAAAATTAAATAATAAAAACTTTAATTCCAATATAATCAATAGTTTTCAAAGTACATTAAATGATCAAAATAATAATCTTAATGTATATTCTTGGAGAGATTTAGATGAAGTAAGTATTACCAAAAGTAAACAGGCGGGTAATACTATGATATTATTAATTGTACTTACAATTGCTGCAATAGGAATCATTAATATTGTAATTCTGGCAGCATTAGAGAGAATGGAAGAAATAGGAATGATGAAAGCATTAGGCCTAAAAGAAAATGAAATTATATTTACTTTTGTGGCTGAATCGACTGGGATTGGAATATTAGGAGGTATCTTTGGAATTATATTAGGTGCAGTATCAGTATACTTTTTTAGTAATTTTGGTTTAGACTTTTCTATGTTTATAGATATAGATATGTCAACTTTCGGTATACCAATTGTTAGTAAAATATATGGTGTTTGGAATCCATGGACATTTGTTTATATGTTTTTCTTTGCTATTTTTGGGTCAATGCTAGCAAGTATTCTACCTGCTAGGTGGGCTGCTAAAAAAGATCCGGTAGACGCAATTTATAGGAGGTAGGTGAAACAGATGAAATATTTTTTAAAGTTAGCTTATAAAAACTTATCCAGACACAAATTAAGAACAATAATATCTATTTCTGCAATTGTCTTTGCAGTAATGATTGTGATATTTGCCAGAGGCTTTATTTTGGGTATGGTTAATTCATCATATAATGATTACATCCAGTATGATACTGGACATGTTAAAATTATTGATAAGGACTACCAATTAGAAGGCAGGATTTTATCATTAACTGAAAATGTTAACAGTTACAACGGTATTGATACAATGTTAGAAGATATTCAAAAAATAGAACATGTAGAAACTGTAACACCAAGAATAAAGTTTGGGGCTTTTACGACAACAGAAGATGAATTGATTAATATGATCGGTTGGGGAGTTGATCCTCAAAAAGAAATTAAAGTTACAAATATTGAAAGACAAATTGTTGAAGGACGAATGGTTGAAATGGGTAACATGGAAGTTGTAATGGGAGTAAAGTTACTTGATAAACTAAATAAAGAAGTTGGAGAAAAGGTAACTTTAGTTTTTAATAATTCGTTTAACTCATTTAATGGGGCTACATTTCAAATTGTAGGAAAAATTAACAGTGGATTAAAAATGTTAAATGAAACATTATTTTATCTACCTATTGACCAAACTCAGAGATTACTATTAATGGATAATGAAGTTACTGAAGTACTTGTTTTTGCAGACCATAGAAAAAATGCAGATAGAATTGCACCACAGATTAGGGAGTTATTTAATAATAATCAACTAGCAGACCAAAATATTGTAATGTCTTATAAAGAAACCGGAGGCTTAATTGGTTGGCTTGAAATAGCAAAAGCTACTTATAATTTTATTTACATCTTTTTAGTAGTACTTTCTAGTGTTGTAATTATCAATACTATGATCATGATAGTAAATGAAAGAACTAAAGAAATAGGTATGATGAGTGCTCTAGGGCTTGAGAAAAATGAAATACTATACCTATTTTTGATTGAAGGAGCTATCATGGGTGGTTTAGGTAGTTTTCTTGGAGCAATCCTAGGTGGGGTGCTAACAAATATTTTAAGTAGAGTTGGTATTAGCTTTGGTTCAGCTCTGGATGGGTTTAGCTCTGATTTATTATTTAGTGCTACAATTTATCCTGAATTTTCTATAAATAATATCCTATTTGGCTTTATATTAGGATTAGTTGTTGTTACAATAGCATGTGTAATACCTGCACGAAGAGCTGCAAATTTAGAGCCTACAGATGCTCTAAGAGAAATTTAAAGATAAAATAGAAGGTGATGAATATTTTTATTAAATTATTATTAGCATTTACTTTAATTCCAATAATAGAATTAGCGTTATTGATAGAAATCGGATCATATATAGGTGTTATACCAACGATATTTTTAGTTGGTATAACAGGTGTTGTAGGAGTCACTCTTGCAAGAAATGAAGGTTTGTTAATTCTAAGTAAGATTCAAAATAAATTATCAACTGGAGAAATTCCAACCTCTGATATGATTGAAGGATTACTTATATTAATCGGAGGAGTAACCTTATTAACCCCCGGTGTACTAACAGATATTACAGGATTTTTGTTAATTATACCTTTTACTAGACCATTTTTTGCAAAAATTGCTAAAAAATTGTTTGAGAAACATATTTATACGACAGGCTTTAAGATGCATAGTAATTATAGAAGAGAAAAAAATCAAGATGATTATGTAGATATAGACTATAAAGAAGAAGATGAAAATAAATAGATTAAAAGGTGATATTATGACTAAAAAATTATATGAAAAAGATCCGTATAAGACATCATTTGAAGCTAAAGTAATTTCTGTTAACGAAAAGAATGGTAAATACCATGTGGTTTTAGATAATACTTACTTTTATCCAGAAGGTGGGGGACAACCTGCAGACACAGGTAAAGTTGATGGAGTAAATGTATTAGATGTATTAAAAACAGACAGTAATATAGTTCATATATTAGACCAAGATCTACCTGAAGGTAAAAAAGTAGACTGTAATATTGACTGGAAAAGAAGGTATGATTTTATGCAACAACATACCGGACAACATTTACTTTCGGCTATATTAAAGAATGAATATGACATAAACACAGTAGGTTTTACATTGTCAGAAAATACATTAAGAATTGATACCGATAAAAAAATTAGTGATAAACAGTTAAAAAATATTGAATATAAGGTTAATTCTCTAATTCAAGAAGGTATTGATATTAAATCAGTTTATCCTGATAAAAATCAGTTAGAAAAACTAACTTTAAGAAAAGAACCTACTGTTAATCAAAATATTAGAGTAATTCAAATCGGAGAAGTAGACTATTCACCATGTGGTGGAACCCATTTAAATTATACTTATGAGCTGGGAATAATAAAAATCACTGATACTGCTAATTATAAAGGGGGATTAAGAATTGATTTTGTTTGTGGTAATCGGGCTTTAGCTGATTATGATAATAAAAATGATACTATAAATAAAATGAAAAATATATTGTCAGTACCTATAGAAAAGATATTGTATAAAATAAATAGTATTAAAAAAAATCTATCCGAAAGTGAAAAAACAATAAATGATCTTAAAGATAAGATATTAAATTATGAATCTGAAATGTTGCTTAAAGAAGCAATTACTATTGGTAAATATAAAGTTATTAAAAAAATTTTTAAAGATAAATCATTTAATGAAGTACAGTATTTAGCAAATATTTTAATAGATAAAAATAATAATGTATGTATATTTGGTCAATGTGATGAATCCACCGCTCGTTTATTAATATTTAGATCAGATAATATAGATTTCATTGATGCTAATGAATTAATAAAAACTTCATTAAGTAAAATAAATGGTAATGGGGGAGGAAATAGATTGAAAGCCCAAGGTGGAGGAAATAATATAAAAGGTATTGATGAAGCAGTTGAAAATATATTTAAAAAGGTAAATAGTATTTTATAAGTACAAATTAAATAGAAAAAAGATTATTTTAAAGGGACTCTTGATTTATTAAATTGAGGGTTCTTTTTTTTATTTTACAAACTAAAAATAACATAAAATTGCAAAAATATTATATTTATAAGAAGGATTTTTAAAGATTGTATAGTATATATAATATATAAACACTGTTTCAATATTATAAACGGGGGGGGATAGTGTGGCTGCAGATCAGAGTAGTTATATAAATTCAATTAAAAGAGCTGTAAAAATATTAGATTTGTTTGAGGAAAATATAAAATTTTTAGGCATAACAGAGATGGCAAGAGCTCTAGACCTTAATAAAAGTAGTGTTTATAGGATTGTTAATACTTTAAAAGAGGAAGAATTACTTATTCAGGACACTGAAAGTCAAAAATACAAATTAGGATATAAAATATTAGAGATTGCAAATACAATGAGAAAACAATATGACCATAAAGAAATTGCTTTAGAAGAAATGAATAAACTTAGAGATGAGACAGAAGAAGCAGTTATGTTGTCGGTATTCACAAATATTGGTGGTGTGTGTATTGAAAAAGTAGAGACAAAAAATAATATTAAACTCACATCAAAACCAGGACATACAACTCCTTTACACTGTGGGGCTACTGGCAAAATACTTTTAGCATATGCTAAAAAAGAAGAAATAGATAAAGTATTAAAAAGAAATTTGGAATCTTATACAGAAAATTCTATAACAGATAAAAAAAAGTTAAAAATACAGTTAAAAAAAATAAGAGATCAAGGTTATGTTATAAGTTGGGGAGAAGTTGATAAAGGTGCTATAGGAATAGGTGCACCTATTTTAGATGAAAATGGTAAATTACTATATGGTTTAAGTATTGCAGGACCAGAGGAAAGAATAAAGTCTTATGGTCTAAATAAAGCAATAAATAAAGTAGTTACTGTAGCTGAAGAAATTTCAGATAAAATTAATTTAATTGAAGTGATTTGATTATTTCTAGGAGGTGGTTAAAAGAAACTAGGAAAAAATAAAACATTAAATATAAACTAAAAAAATCATGAGGAGGAAAAGAGAAGTGAAAAGTAAGATTTTTAGTATTATTATTATAAGTATTTTGATAATGTTGTTAGTAGTCCCTCTTGCATCTGCGAAGGAATTTATAGGTATTGCAACAGGTTCAACAGGAGGTACATTTTATCCAGCTGGAGTAGCAATTGCTACTATTTTAGATGAGCAGTTAGCAGAAAGTACTGGTGTTAAATTTTCAGCCCACACATCTGGTGGAAGTGCTGAAAACTTAGAAATGATTAAAAATAATGAGATAAAAATGGCGATTTCTGGTAGTGTTCCTGCATCTCAGGCATATATGGGTGTGGGTAATTATGAAGATAATAGAATTAGTAATATAAGATATATTACTGCATTATATCCGGAAGTTGTACAATTAGTTTATAGAGAAAATACTAATATTAAAACTATCTCTGATTTTACAGGTAAAAAAATTGCAGTTGGCCCTCCAGGTGGAGGGGGAAGTTTTTACTGTCCTATAATATTTGATATAGTTGGTGGAATTACATTTGATGATTTTAATCCACAGTATTTAGGATATAGTGATTCTGTTCAGGCATTACAAAATAACTTAATTGATGCCGCATATTTAGGAGCAAGTTATCCAACTTCTGCTGTCTCCCAAATTTATGCAGGGCAGACAGATGTAGGAATGGTAGAATTTAGTGATGAAGATTTAGCAAAACTTAAAGAAGTAGCACCTTATTATGCTAGGATAATCATACCTGAAGGTACATATCCTGGACAAGATAAAGATTTAAATTTAGTAGGATTTAAAAGTTCTCTAATAGCAGAACAAAGTATTGATGAAGACTTAGTATACAAAATGTTAGAAGTTATATATTTACAAAAACTTGATGAATTAAAGCAAAGACAGGCAGCTTTAAAAGTTATGACTATTAAAGAAGCAATTAATGGTCTGTCAGGAGCACCATTACATGCTGGTGCAGTAAGATTTTATAGAGACCAAGGTCTTGATATACCTGATGAGTTAATACCCCCAGAAATGAAATAATAATGATTTACAGTATACCCTGACCATTTTAGTGGTCAGGGTGTATTGATTTAATGTTACTAACCATTAGCGGAGGGATATAGATGGCAAAAAAAGATAAAAAAACAAAGGACACAAATACTAATGTTAGAAAGTTTACAGGGAAAATAGCATTATTTGTTTTAGTTTTTTCTGTTTTAATATCTTTGGTACATATTTGGTATAATAGTTTTGGACTTTTAGGTGTAATCCAAAAGAATATAATGCACTTAACATTATTAATGGCTTTAGTATTTTTAACTAAACCAGCCAGAGATAGTTCACCAAAAAACCGACCATCATTTATAGATTGGGCAATGTTTACACTTACTCTAATATGTGGAATATATTTTTTCTTTGCATATATGAGATTAGTTCAATCAATGATGCAACCAAACACTTTAGATTTTATTTACGGGATAACATTATCTCTATTACTTATTGAAGCTGCTCGAAGAACTGTAGGTTTACCATTAACAATTTTATCGGTTTCATTTTTATTTTATGTATATTTTGGACCATATATGCCTGGTGATTTTGCACATAGAGGATTTAGTTTGGAAAGAATCTTAGTTAGGATGACAATGACTTCAGAAGGTGTTTTAGGTGTTGCTGTTATGGTATCTGCCTCATATATATTTATGTTTATTTTATTTGCAAGTTTCTTGTCAGCTACTGGTGCTTCTGAATTTTTTAATGATTTTGCTACTGCACTAGCCGGTAAAGCAAGAGGCGGACCAGCTAAAGTTGCTATATTTGCAAGTGCGTTAACAGGAACTATTAATGGTAGTTCACAGGCTAATGTTGCAACTACAGGTTCATTTACTATACCTTTGATGAAAAGAACGGGATATAAGCCATATTTTGCAGGTGCGGTTGAAGCAATTGCTTCTACCGGTGGTGTTTTAATGCCACCAATTATGGGAGCAGCTGCATTTATTATGAGTTCTTTAATAGGTATTTCCTATAACACAATTATTATTGCAGCGATAACACCATCAATACTTTATTACTTCACTTTATATCATATGGTTGATTTAAGAGCTGCCAAAATGGGTTTACTCGGTTTAGATAAGGACAAATTACCAAAGCTAAAAAAAGTATTACTAGAAAGAGGTCATTTAGTACTTCCCCTTGTTTTAATAATTGCATCATTATTAATTGGTTATAGTCCTGTTATGGCAGCCTTTATAGGTATAATTTCTAATATAGTAGTTGCTGGATTTAGAAAAGAAACTAGACTATCTTTTTCTCAAATTATTGAAGCTTTAGGAGAAGGAGCAAGAAATGGTGCTCCAATAGCTATTATTTGTGGAATAGTTGGATTTATTATTGGATCAGTTGGTATGACAGGAATTGGCCAGGTTATAGGATATAATATAGTTAATCTTGCTGGTGGAAGTCTAGCATTTACAGCAATACTATCAATGATTGTAGCAATTATTTTAGGAATGGGTTTACCAGGACCTGCTTGTTATATTGTAACTTCTACAATAGCAGCACCTGCATTAATGATACTAGGTGTACCAATTTTATCTGCTCACTTTTTCTCATTCTATTATGGAATAATGTCAGCAGTTATACCACCCGTTGCTCTAACATCATTTACAGCAGCTGCAATTGCAAATGCGGATACAAATAAAGTTGCACTTTATGGATTCTTATTAGGGGCAGCAGGATTGTTATTACCATTTATGTTCATATATAATCCTGTAATATTAATGATAGATTTCACATTAGGTAACTATATTTATTCCTTAATTAGCTTAGGTGTAGGACTATATTTTGCTTCAGTAACTATAATTGGTATGTTGAAGAAACCATTGTCTGTAATAGAGAGAATGATTTTTGGATCAGTAGCATTTCTTTTGATTACTCCTACTCCATATTTAAGAGTTCCTGGATTAGTAATAGGAGCTGTTGTATATTTTATTCATTTAAGAAAAGCTAAAGATTATAAAAAAATCATAAACAAGCAACAGGATGATCTAGTAAGTCAGGAGGGTTAATTATGAGAGAAAAGATCAATAATTTAATAAAACAAAATAATGACTGGATTATTGAGAAGCGTAGATATTTTCATAGCCATCCTGAACAAAGTAGAGAAGAATATAATACTTCTGAAGTTATCTACAATACTTTAAAAGAATTAAATATTGAAACAAAAAAAGGATATTATAACACAGGTGTAACAGCTATTATTAGAGGAAAAAAAGATATTAATAAAACTGTTGCCATTAGATGTGATATGGATGCATTAGAAATGGAAGAAAAAAATAATGTTGAATATAAATCAACAAACAAAAATTTGATGCATGCGTGTGGTCATGATGGTCATATGGCAATGGGTTTAGGTGTAGCAAAAGTATTTAAGGAATTAGAAAATAATTTAAATGGGAATATAAAAATAATATTTCAGCCGGCTGAAGAAGATGCACCTAACGGTGGTGGAGCACAGTATATGATTGAAGAAGGTGTATTAAAAGATCCTAATGTAAACTATATATTAGGTATGCACCTTTGGCCGAATTTACCATATGGGAAAGTTGCAAGTAAAAGTGGGGTAATCATGGGAGCCTCTGATCCTTTTAAAATCAAGATAAAAGGAAAAGGTGTTCATGCTTCACAACCTTATTTAGGAATTGACCCTATAGTGATTGGTTCAGAAATAGTAAATAATATACAAACAATAGTAAGTAGAAATATAGATCCTTTTGAACAGGTTGTAATTTCAATAGGTGTATTCAATGGTGGAAGTAGGTATAATACTATTCCAGAAGAAGTAATCTTAGAAGGTACTGTTCGCAGTTTTGATCAAAAGGTAAGAAAAACAATCTATAAGAAATTAAAAATGATTATAGAAAAAACTGCTGAGGGACTGGGAGGTAAAGCTAAGCTTGACTATACATTTAGCTATCCGCCATTAGTGAACAATAAAAAAGTTTTTAATATAGCAAATAAATCTATTAAAAATAGCATAGGAAAGAATAATTTTATTAAATTACAAAGACCAGCACCAACGGGTGAAGATTTTGCATTTTTTGCTAAAAAAATCCCGGCTTGTTTTATGTGGTTAGGAACAAAAATAGAAGATGAAAGTAAGCAATTACACAGTCCATATTTCGATTTTGATGATAATGTTTTATCAACAGGTGTAAAAGTATTTATAAATACTGCATTAGATCTTTTAGAAGAAAATGGTGATTAAATTGAATAGCAGAAAATATAAGGTTATATTTGCAGGATTTTTAATTGATGGTAATGGTAATTCAGTTGAAAATGTAGTTATAATAATTAAAGATAATATTATTCAAGATATTAAAAAAGAAGATGAAGTTGTCTTACCTGATAAAAACAATTCTGTTCATATACATGCTGAAAACAGTTTTGTTTTGCCGGGTTTAATTGATGCTCATACTCATTTACAGTTAAATCAAGGTGATGGAGAATTTGAGATGATTTCTGAAAATATTCCTTATCAAACATTAAAAGCATCAAATAACGCAAAAAAAACGTTAAACTCAGGATATACAACTGTACGAGATTTAGGTGCTGAAGGTCTAATTGACTTAGGCTTAAGGGATGCAATTAATAATGGTTATACATTAGGTCCTAGAATGTATGTAAGTGGGTATAAAGTAATACCAACGGGGGCAGATTTTCAGGAGTATCCAGAAAAGTTAAAAATAAAAAATAGATATACTATGGATTCTCCATATGAAATAAGAAGGGCTGTTAGAAGATTAGCATCTTTAGGTGTTGATTTAATAAAGGTAATGACAAGTGGAAGGACATTTAGAAAATCATCTAATCCTGATTCACCGACTTATACCTATAAAGAGCTTGAAACAGTTGTTGTAGAAGCTCACAATTTAGGTTTGAGAGTATCAGCTCATGCTCATGGAAAAAAAGGCGTTAAATTAGCTTTACAAACCGGCTGTGATACTTTAGAACATGGTACTGAATTAGAAGATATAGATATACAATATATGGTTGAAAATGATATATATTTAATTCCAACATTTTCATATAGTGGACAGATCATAAAAATGGATAAAGATTGTCCTCTCCCAGAATATATTATTAAAAAAGCTTTAAAAAGTCGTAATAAAAGACTAGATAGTTTTAAAAGAGCATATAAAGCTGGTGTTAAAATAGCTGCAGGATCTGATTCAGGAATGCCTTTTGTTGAACATGGTAATAATGTTTTGGAGTTAGTTGAATTTGTAAAGGCTGGTATGACTGAGATGGAAGCAATTGTTTCTTCTACAAAAACTGCTGCAGAAGCAATAGGTATTTCTGATAAAATAGGTACAATAGAGAAAAATAAATATGCAGATATAATAATTGTTAAAAAGAATCCACTTGAAGATATTGAGCACCTAAATGAAAAAGATAATATACAGGTTGTAATAAAAGATGGGACAATTGTCAAAAATATTAACTTAAGAGATGGGAGACTATTAATTTGATTATTGATCTTTTATTAAAAAACGGGTATGTCTATAATAATGATGGTTCATTTATAAAAGCTGATATTGCAGTATCTGAAGGTAAAATTATTTATATTGATAGGCCTTTAAAATTCAAAAATGTTAAAGTAATTCTAGATATAAAAAATAAATATGTTATTCCCGGTACTATAGATCCTCATGTCCATATAAGAGAGCCTGGATATGATCAACGAGAGACGTTTGAAAGCGGTACAAAAGCGGCAGCAGCCGGAGGTGTTACAACTATTATTGAACACCCAATTTCAAATCCTCCTCCATATTCACCAGAAATTTTAAACAAAAGAATAAAAATTGCAGAAGAGAATTCTTATATTGATTTTTGTTTTTATGGTGCAGCCGGAGGAGATAAGATCGAATATATTAAAAAGATGGGCAATAGTGATATAGTTGCATTTAAAACATTTTTACAAAAACCTAATCCAGATAGAGTTGATGAGTTTATCGGATTAACGATGAGTAGTACAAAAGAGATGAAGTTGGGATTTGCTGAAATTGCTAAAACTAAACTAATATGTGCTGTCCATGCAGAAGATAATAAAATAATAGATGAAAATATAAAAAAGTATATTAATAATACAAATATAAATCATTTAATTCATACTAAAATACGTCCTCCTGAAGCAGAAATACAGTCAGTGAAAAAAATATTAGAAATAACTAAAAACATTGATATAACAATAGAATTTGTACATATCTCAACTGATAAAGCAATGGAGTTAATAAAAAATGCAAAAAGTATGGGAAGAAATATTATTTTAGAAACCTGTCCTCACTATCTTTTTAAATCAAAAAATGATTTAAAGAAGCTAGGTCCTTTTGCTAAAAGCAATCCCCCTTTGAGATGTAAATCAACACGAGATAATTTATGGAAGTATATAAATGATGGCACGGTTGATTTTATAGGTAGCGATCATGCTCCATTTACATTAAGTGAAAAAAATAAAGGTTTAAATAATATATTTAAGGCTCCGGCAGGTTTCCCAGGAATAGAAGTAAGACTTCCTTTAATACTTAATGCGGTTTTAGAAGATAAATTATCCTTTAAAAGATGTATAGATTTACTGTCTACAAATCCAGCTAAAATATTTAATATATACCCACAAAAGGGTATTATTAAAGAAGGTAGTGATGCAGATTTTGTTATACTAGATTTAAATGAAAAAACTATTATAAAAAAAGAAAAATTATATACTAAAGCAAAAGATATATCATTACTATATGATAATGAAAAACTAAAAGGCAAGATAGAATATACTATAGTAAGAGGTCAGATAATAAAAAGCATTAGTGAAATACCTTCTAAAAATAGAGGATGGGGCAGTTTAATTAAAAGTAGAACACAAATTTGAAGGGAAGTTATAGGATGTATGTAAACAAAAAAAGATTTGAAAATAATCTAATGAAAATAGGTAAAATAGGTCAAAACAGTAATGGTGGGATAGATAGAACTGCTTTTAGTGATAATTATTATAAAGGAGTAGAAGAATTAGTAAAATTATTTAAAAAGGCAAAACTTAAAGTTAAAATAGATAAAATTGGTAATGTGATAGCAAAGAGAGAAGGAAAAGATGAAACATTACCTTCTATTATTATAGGTTCACATTTAGATACAGTACCAAATGGAGGAATATTTGATGGAACACTGGGAGTTATCTCAGGATTAGAATGTATTAATATGCTTAATGATAATAATGAAATAACTAAACATCCCATAGAAATAATTGCTTTTAACGCTGAAGAAGGAAGTGATATGGGAGGAACATTTGGTAGTCGTATCATGATGGGCAATCAAGATTTAGATGATAATCATCTATTAGATAAAATTAACAATTATAACCTATCCCCAAATGATTTAATAGAATCTAAAAGAGAAACAAATAAAATGGCTGCATATCTTGAATTACATATTGAACAGGGCTTAAAACTAAAAAATACTAATTGTCCGATTGGAATTGTAAAAGGAATTGTTGGTATAACAAGGTATAGAATTATCATAAATGGACAGTCAAATCATGCTGGCACAACTGCTATGGATAACAGAAAAGATTCTGTTATGGGAGCAGCACATCTAATAAAATATATAGAAGAAGTTGCCTTATCACAGGGAGATCCATTTGTTGCAACAATCGGGGATATAAAAGTTTATCCTGGTGTTGTAAATGTAATACCAAATAAAGTTGATATGCTATTGGAGTTTAGAGATTTAGATCAAAGTAAAATTGAAAAGGTATTAGATAAAGTTAGATATTATATTGAACAAAACCTAAAAAGATTAGAAATATCTTTTGAAGAATTGATTATTAAGCCTCCAATAGAATTAGATAAAAAAATTATAAATATATTAAAACAATCAAGTGAGGAATTAAAATTGAATTATGTTGAATTATCAAGTGGTGCAGGTCATGATGCTAAAGCAATGGCTAAAAATATACCTACAGGTATGATTTTTGTTCCTAGTAATGATGGTAGGAGTCACTGTAAAGAGGAATGGACAGACCTCGATGACTGTATAAATGGAGTGAAGCTATTATATAATACATTACTAAAATTAGATGAGGATATACATAATTAATATCTACTTGCTGTATAAATAATGTTTAAAATTTGATATAATGAATATACAAGGAAAGTTTGAATATATTGGGAGGGGTATTAATGACAAATGTGAATAAGGAATTTGTGTTAAAAATGGCTGACCAATCCGATGAACCCTGTATATCAATATATATATCAACAGAGGCTGCTAGAAAAGGTAATTTTGAAAAATTAGAAATCAAATTGAAAAATAAACTTTCAGAGGCCGAAAAAATCTTAATTAAAGACTGGAATTATAAAGAAAAAGACGCCCAAAAATTATTTAAAGAGGTAAGAAAGTTAGTCGATGATATAAGCTTTTGGCATCACCGTGAAATGGGTCTAGCTTTTTTTATAAGTAGAACTAATTTTGATTATGTTCGTTTTAATTTAGATACAAAGGACCAACTCAAAGTGAGCAAGTACTTTTATATTACTCCCTTAATAAACGAATTATATGGAAACAGTCAGTACTATATACTTGCCTTAAGTAAACAATCAAATAGGTTTTATAAAGCCAATAGAAATCATATTGAAAGATTAAAAAAATATGAAGTTGATGAAAGATATGATGATTATGTTGATATTGATGAAAAAAATGAAAATATTCAGTATCATTCTCATAAGGTTTCATCATCTAAAACTGTATTCCATGGTAAAGGTGTAGTTAAAAATGAAAGTGATGACGACTTATTTAAATACTTAAAGAGTATTGATAATGAGATATATAAAGAACTTAAAAATTCAGAAGTGCCTTTAATGTTATACTGTGATGAAGGTTTATATCATTTCTATAAAACTATTACAAATTATAATAACTTATTAGATATTTTCATTAATGGTAATCCAGATGAATCAACCGATCAAGAAATATATGAAAAGACTAAAGGAGTTATTGAAAATTATATTGAAAACAGGAAAAATGATATTAAAATTGAATTTAAAGAGTTGTTTGGAACATCCAAAACAAATGTTGATATTAGAAAAATAATTCCAAATGCTTATTTTGGGAAAATATATTCTCTCTTAATTGATGGAAATAAAACGTTAGAAGGTTATTATGACATTAATGAAAATAAAGTATATAAATCAAAAGATGGTAAAGTCAGTTATGATTTATATAACTATGCGGCAATCTTAACCCTTAAAAATGGTGGAGATGTTTATGTTTTAAATGGAAGTTTACCAAATGATATTGATATCGAGGCTATTAATAGATATTAAGTTTAGTATAACCCCTGTTTTTTTAGCAGGGGTTGTTCATGTATTATTAAAATTGAATAGAATATTTTTAAAAGAACATCTATTTCTTTAACATATATCCAATTATTAAAATATAATGTATATTTATGGATTGCTATTATTATAGTTCACTAATTATATACCCTGCAAATTTGTAAAAAATTAATTAATATAATATTGGATTTTTTATACCGAATGATGGTATAATAAAATAAAATATTGTGATAATAAACTAAATAATTAAAATTAAAAGAGGTGCAATTAATTTGAATCCATTTACCCATATGTTGATGGCAAAAGAAATTCATCAGCATATAGAAGCAACATATGATATAGATCTTCCTTTAAAAACATTTATATGGGGTAATATGAAACCGGACTTTAAAAAAGATAAAAAATTACATTATATTGATAACAGTTTAAAAGAAACAACTAAGATGTTTAAAATATTAAATAACAATAATTTTTATGATATAAAAGAATATACTTTGAAACTTGGAGAGTTTTTTCATTATGTCACCGATTATTTTTGTTATGCCCATAGTATAGAATTTTTTAAAGATAATTTAAGTGAACACTTTATATATGAAATTAAAGCACATAAAAAACTAGCTAGGTTTAAAAAGTTTTATGATAATGAAAACGTTGATAATAATATTTTGATAAGCAGTAGTGGAAATTTAATTGATTTTTTACTGTTTAACCATAAAAAGTATTTAGAAAACTGGAAAAAACCAGAAAATGATTTCATCTATTCTCTAGAACTCGCTCCAGCTTTAATTGATAATATAATACCCAATAACAAAATACTAATTGGTGTTTCTTAAATAAAAGTACTTCACAGTTGTTAAAAACAAACTAGTTAAATAATAGATCTATAATTACATAAGTATCTAGGAGGATAAAATTGAACAGAAAATATCTGTTTTTGATAGTAATAGTTTTACTTATTAGCATAGTGGCTGTTAACTATACTAATATAATATTTAGTAATAATCGAATTGTAAAAACTGATACATATAAAAATGATTTAAAATATACAAGAGTTAATGAACTATATAATAATAATTTTTATGATAATAAGGATGAATTTGTTTTTGATCTAAATATCAATAACTATTATTTAAAACAACAAAGTATTGATCCCTGTTTAATGGAACAGATAGAATTTCATATTGTTAAACCTGGAGAAACACTTTGGTCAATAGCTAATAAACATCGTATTAATATAGATACACTTATTGGAGCAAACAATATTGATAATATGAATAGAATTAAACCAGGAGATAGTTTAGTAATACTACCTGTAAAAGGTTTGTTATATAAAATTGGTCCTGGTGAAACTATAGATACTTTAGTGAAAAAATACGGTATTGATACTGATACTATTAGGAAAGCAAACAATATTTTAACAGGAGAAGAAGTTGAAGTAAACAGGTTGGTATTAATTCCAGGTGCCAAACCAGAGTTTGGTTATAGAGACCGTCTCGAGAAAATGCTTATAGCACCTGTAAGTGGTCGTATATCATCATATTATGGTATGAGATGGGGTAGAATACATGAAGGTGTAGACTATGCTGTTAACACCGGTACATCAATAAGGGCTGCTGGTGCAGGAAGAGTAGTATTTAGCGGTTGGTCAAATGGTTATGGTTATGCCGTTATAATTGAACACAGAAAGGGTTTAAGAACTCTCTATGCTCATAATTCTAAGCTGCTTGTAAGCACAGGAGAATGGGTTGAAAGAAATGAAGTAATATCTAAGTCTGGTAACACAGGAAATAGTACTGGACCTCACTTACATTTTGAAGTGCAGATCAACAGTAGAGCTGTTAATCCCTTAAACTATTTAAGATAATTATTAAAAATTATAGTACTAGGTCTTGAACTTAGTACTATTTTTTTATATACTATATATGAACAAGTATTCATACATTCAATAAAAGGTGGTATTTATGGCTAATAAAATAATTTATAATTTCGAAGGGATTGTATGTGAGAGTTGTGCATATAAGATTGAAGAAAAGATATCAAAATTAGATAAAGTAAAAAAAGCATATATAAACCTTATCAATAAAAGAATAACAATAATTCTAAATGAATCAGAGGAAATTTTTGATAAAGAGATAGAGTCTATTGTAGATAGAATTGAACCTAATATGAGAATTAAAAGAGTAAAAAGAAACAAATTTAAAAAGGAATATGAAGTAGAGAATTTAAACTGTTCAAGTTGTGCTGAAAAAATTAAATTTAAAATAAGAAATATTAATAAAGTTACAAAAGTAAATTATAATCCAAGTACAAAAAAATTAATTATAAACACGAAAGATAATAGTATCAGCGCTAAACAAATAGATAACATTATAAGAAGTATTGAACCAGATGCCTATATACAAGAATTAGATATAAATGATAAAAAAGCAAAAGGAAAAGAGAAAGATAAAAATATAAACAAATCAATTTATGATTATGATATTCCATTAATAACGGGTAGTATACTATATTTTCTAGCAATACTAATATTTGAATTCAATTATTTCATAACTCTACCAAATTATTTCAGATGGATAATGTTTGGTATTAGTTATATTCTAGTTGGTCATAATGTATTGATTAAAGCAGCAAAAAACATTAAAAGAGGTCAAGTATTTGATGAAAACTTTTTAATGGTTATTGCTACTTTAGGTGCATTTGCGATTAGAGAATTTCCTGAAGCAGTAGCAGTAATGCTTTTTTATAAAGTAGGAGAACTCTTTCAGAATCGTGCAGTTGATAAATCTAGAAAATCAATTCAAGAGTTAATGGATATAAAACCTGAGTATGCAAATTTAGTTGTAGGTGATAAAGTCAAAGTGGTTGTTCCCCAAGATGTTCATCCCGGAGATATAATATTGGTTAAACCAGGTGAAAAAGTACCGCTTGATGGTGAAGTTATTGAAGGAAATACTATGATAGATAATTCTGCATTAACCGGTGAATCAAAGTTTATTAACATAAAAGAGGGTTCAGAAGTATTAAGTGGTTCAATAAATAAATCAAACTTAATTAAAGTTAAAGTACAAAAAGAATATAATGACTCTACAGTTTCAAAAATATTGGAATTAATTGAAGAAGCTGCTGGAAGGAAAGCTCCCCAAGAAAAATTCATTACAAAATTTGCGAGGTACTATACACCTTTTGTTGTAGGGACTGCAGTATTAATAGCCTTTATACCTCCATTAGTTCTTCCAGGACAAATCTTTTCTGAATGGATTTATAGGGCATTAATATTTCTAGTTGTTTCATGTCCTTGTGCATTAGTGATTTCAATACCATTAGGTTTTTTCGGTGGAATTGGGTTATCATCAAAACGAGGAATATTGGTTAAAGGTAGTAATTACTTAGATGCCTTAAATAAAATAGACCATGTTGTTTTCGATAAAACTGGAACTCTTACTGAAGGTAAATTTAAAGTAAATAAGGTTGTTGGAATAAATGGTTATAATCAAGATAAAGTATTAGAATATGCTGCATATGCAGAAGCAAATTCATTACATCCAATTGCTAATTCAATAATAAATGAATACAGTGAGGAGTTGAATCACAAAAGAATTAAGGAACATAAAGAAGTTGCGGGGAAAGGTATATCTGCTATAGTCGATAACAAACACATTTTAATTGGAAATAGTAACTTATTAAAATCAAATGGTGTAAAATTAAAAAATATTGAGAGTAATGATAAAGAAAGTTTAATACATCTTGCTGTTGATAAAAAACATGCCGGATATATAATAATAAAGGATAATATCAAAGATGGTTCCAAAAATACTATAAAGGAGCTAAAAGAACTTGGAGTTAATGTTGTTTCTATGTTAACCGGTGATCAAAATAGTACTGCTCAATCTGTAGCAGAAAAATTAAATATAGATAACTACTATGCAGAATTATTACCACACCAAAAGGTTGAAAAAATGGAAACAATAATTAAGAATAGTAATGAAGATAATGTAGTCTTTGTTGGTGATGGAATAAATGATGCACCTGTATTGGCAAGATCTGATATAGGAGTTGCTATGGGTGGTTTAGGTTCAGATGCCGCTATTGAAGCAGCAGATATAGTTCTTATGACAGATGAACCGTATAAATTAGTAGAAGCAATTAAGATATCTAAAAAAACAAGAAAAATAGTTTGGCAAAATATAGTATTGGCTTTAGGTGTTAAAGGTGTTGTACTAACTTTAGGTGTATTTGGGCTTGCGACAATGTGGCAGGCTGTCTTTGCAGATGTAGGGGTTGCATTGTTAGCAGTGTTAAACTCGATTAGAATCATTAATGATTAACTAAGGGGAGATTATTATGTTAAACCAAGAGAAGATGTGTGATATATGTGAAGTGTTTGATCCAAATGAAGAGGTTGTTAATTTATTAGAAGAAAAGAAATTAAGTGAAGACGTTATATATGAATTATCAGAGACGTTTAAAGTTTTGGGAGATCCAACAAGAATAAAGATCTTACATGCCTTAAATGAAAAGGAGCTTTGTGTGTGTGATTTATCTGAACTTTTAGATATGAGTTCATCAGCTATTTCGCATCAGTTAAGGGTATTAAGGAATAATAAACTGGTCAAACATAGAAAAGAGGGGAGATCAGTTTATTATTCCCTAGATGACGAACATGTTATGTGTTTATTTGGTCAGGGACTTAGTCATGTTTTAGAAGATAGATAAAATCATATTAAAAACCTTCTTTAATAATACCTCCACCAATTACTAAATCTCCTTTATAAAATACGGCAGACTGACCTGGAGTAACAGCCCTTTGTTTTTCATTAAAGATGACTTTTAGTTTGTCAGCTTTAATTGGAATTAATTTTGCATCTACTTCAGGACTGTTGTATCTAATTTTCACTTCAATATCTAAAGGTTGATCTATTTTAGATAAAGATATTAAATTTATATCTTCAGCAATTAACCCATCAAAAAAGATTTCTTCATCTTTTCCAACAATAACTGCATTTTGTTTTTGATCAAGTTCTTTTACATATAAGGGATAAGGGGCAGATACACCTAATCCTCTTCTTTGGCCAATAGTATAGTTAAATAGGCCTTCATGTTCTCCTAGTTTGTTTCCTTCAGTGTCTAATATAGGACCTTTAGCTCCAATTTCGGGATAGTTATCCTTCAAAAACCTTGTATAATCATTATCAGGTACAAAACAAATTTCTTGACTATCCGGTTTATTATGAACTGAGAAATTTAATTGCTTAGCAATTTCTCTAATTTTATCTTTAGTGTAATCTCCAAGAGGCATTAAGGTATGTTTGAGCTGCTCTTGTTTAAAACCATATAACATATATGTTTGGTCTTTATAATCATCTTTAGCTTTTTTTAGTAAAAACCTACCGTTTTCTTCAGTAATCTTTGCATAATGACCTGTAGCGATATAGTCTATACCTAATTGTAATGCTTTATATAGTAATGCTTTAAATTTAATTTCTTTATTACAAACTATACAAGGATTAGGAGTATTTCCTTTGCTGTATTCATTAACAAAGTCATTGATAACCTCTTTTTGAAAAACATCTTTTAAGTTAAATGTATAGTGAGGTATATCTAACTTATGTGCTATCATTTTAGCATCTTCAATTGACGATAATGAACAACAGCCACCTTCATCAAGAGGTTTTTGTTCATAATCTGGAAATATTTCCATTGTTCCACCAATTACTTCATAATTTTTATCTTTTAACAATGCAGCGGTAACTGAACTATCAACACCACCGCTCATTCCAACTAATACTTTTTTCACTTTTTGAACATCCTTTATATTAATTATTTTCTCTGAATTTTTTAATTGCATCTTGTAGGGCGTCTGCTGCTAGATTTGAACAGTGCATTTTATTTTTAGGTAGTCCACCTAATTTTTCTGCGATATCTTTATTACTTATTTTTAAAGCTTCTTCAATTTCTTTACCTTTAACTAACTCGGTTAATAGGCTGCTAGTAGCAACTGCAGCTCCACAGCCAAAAGTTTTAAATTTTATATCTTCAATAATATTATTATTAATTTTTAGATATAGTTGTATAATATCGCCACATGATTGGTTACCTACTTCTCCAACTGTATCGGGGTTTTCTAATTCTCCTACATTTCTTGGATTTTGAAAATGGTCCATTACTTGTTTGGAATACATATCTATTAACTCCTTTCATTAATTGCTTTTTTTGTTATATAGAGGTGACATATCTCTAATTCTTTGGATTATTCCGGGTAACTTGTCTAATAAAAAGTCAATATCTTTTTCAGTATTGTCTTTACCAACTGTTAATCTTAATGAACCATGAGCAGTTGATTTTTCATGACCAATTGCTAAAAGGACATGAGATGGTTCTAAAGAACCCGAAGTACAGGCTGAACCACTGGATGCAGCTATACCTAACATATCTAGATTTAAAAGGATAGACTCTCCTTCTATATATTCAAAACAGAAGTTTACATTGTTAGATAGTCTCTGATCACCACGTGGGCCATTAAAAGTAACTTTTTCAATATTGCTTTCTATTCCTTTAATTATCTTATCTCTTAATAATTTATTATGTTTAACTAAACTTTTTCTATTATCTTGTATAAGTTCCACTGCTTTTTTAAAGCCCATTATCCCAGGTACATTTTCTGTTCCACCTCTACGGTTTCTTTCTTGAGCTCCTCCGTTGTTTTGTGGTACTAATTTAGTACCCTTTTTTAAGTATAACATTCCGACTCCTTTAGGTCCATAAATTTTATGAGCAGAAGCGGATAGGAGATCTACATTTAAATCTTGTACATCAATTTCAAGTTGTCCAAAAGCCTGAACTGCATCTGTATGAAATAATATATCTTTATCTTTTAATAAGTTTCCAAGTTCTTTTATAGGTTGTATAGTTCCAATTTCATTGTTTGCAGCCATAATACTTACTAATATCGTATCATCAGTTATAGTATTTTTTAAATCATCTATTTTGACAAAACCATTTTCATCAACATCAAGATAAGTTACGTTAAATCCGTGATGCTTTTCAAGATATTCACAAGTATGTAATACAGCATGATGTTCTATCTTAGTTGTTATTATATGGTTACCTTTATCTTTTAATGCTAAAGCAGTACCCTTTATTGCAAGGTTATCTGATTCAGTTCCACCACTGGTAAATATAATTTCTCTATAATCATTTGCATTAATAAAATCAGCTATAGTTTTTCTAGATTCTGTAAGTTTATTATTTGCAATTTGAGCGGTTTGATATATACTAGAAGGGTTACCATAATAATCTTTCATATACTTATTAACTGTTTTGGCAACTTCTGGATCAACAGGAGTTGTAGCAGCATGGTCTAAATATATTTTATTCATTTTTATTCCTCCATAAATTTGCATTTTATATCTTTTTGTAATAAGATTATTAAATGTTGAGTGATGTAATCAGAATTACAAATTGAGTTTAACATAGAAGTAAGAAACTGTCAATAGATATTATAATATCCTAATATACAGATAAGAAAATAACATATAAATTAATAGAATCATAATTTGTAATTATTAACAATGGATATTATAATATTTTATGATATAATACTTATAAATGCAATATTTTTTTATATACGTTATATGTGGTTACGAATAACGAAAGTTGAGGGATATTTTATGTTAAAAAAATTAATATTAACCATAGTGACTTTATCAATTATATTTACCTTAAATATTGATGTGTCGGCCCAAAATGAACTTGGTGTTTATGCAGCAGCAGGTTTGATAAAACCAATGGAAGAGATAATTAAAAATTATAAAAGTGATTTTAATGTTGGAGTTAATACACAGTTTAATGCCTCAGGTGTATTATTAAATCAAATAAATACAGTTAAAAAAGGAGACCTATACATAGCAGCCGATAAATGGTATCTAAATAAACTATTTGACCAGGGTGATATATATAATCTATATGATGTAGCAGAACATACTCCTGTGATAATAAAAAATAAGAGTAATAATAATGTTAAAGAATACTCAGATATACTTTCTTCTAATGTTGAGTTGATTATTGCGGATGAAAGTGCGGCAATTGGGAAAGTTACAAAAGAGATATTTCAAAAAAATAATATATTAGAAAAAATTAATTCAAGTATTGTTGCAAAAGCGGAAACTGTAAACAAAGTTAAAATGTATATATTATTAAACCAAGCAGATGCTGGTATTGTTTGGAAGGCAAACTATTTTGAAAACAAAGATGAATTAGATATGATAGAAATTCCAGAGGAAAAAAATATACTTAAAAAAATTACTATTGGTATTTTAAAGTATACTGATAATAAAGATGAAGCAGAAAAATTCATAGAATATATTAAAAGCACTAAAAGCAAAAAAATATTTGAAAAGTACGGATATAATACATATTAGAAGGTGATAGAATGAAACATAGTATATTTAAATATGTTATGATTAGTATATTTTTAATTTTTGCAGTATTTATTATAGTGGTTCTGATCTCTCCTGCACTTTATATTAAAACATCTAATTTAATAGATCTATTAATAAATAATAAAGAGATATCATTTTCATTGATTTTAAGTTTAACTACTTCTTTAAGCGCTGTATTTTTTGCTACAATCTTTGGTATTCCTGTAGCTTATGTTTTATCAAGGTATAATTTCAAGTTTAAAAATATTATAGATATTATTCTAGATATTCCTTTAGTTTTACCACCGATTATTTTAGGTTTAAGCCTACTTGTTTTATTAGGACCAATTGGTGGAAGCTATTTAGCTAAAATAGGGCTAAACTTTGTGTTTACCAGATTAGGGATAGTAATGGCTCAGTTTGTGGTTGCTGCACCATTATTAATAAGAAGCTTAAAGATTGCTTTTTCTAGTATAGATCCAAAGTTAGAAAAGGCTGCTATGACTTTAGGAGATAATCATTTTCAAGTGTTTAAAAATATAACAATCCCATTATCAAAAGATGGAATTATAACAGGTGTTACAACAGCCTGGGCACGGGCAATGGGAGAGTTTGGTGCAACAGTAATGTTAGCAGGTGCAACAAGATTTAAAACTGAAACTTTACCGATTGCAGTATATTTAAATATGAATACAGGGAATCTTGAAATGGCTGTAACGGTTTCAATTGTAATGATAATATTTTCAATTTTGATTATGGGGATCTTAAAAATATATAACAATTCCAATGAAAGCCGGGGTGTTACCAGATGGTTTTAAAGGTAGATATAAATAAGAAAATTAAAAACATAACTATTAGTAAAACTTTTGAATTAAATAATGAAATATTAATATTTTATGGTGCTTCAGGTTCTGGTAAAACTACTATCTTGAACTGTATTGCCGGTTTGAAAAATCCTGATAGTGGTATAATAAAATTGAAGGATAAAACATATTTTAGTTCTAAAACCAAGATAAATGTACCACCATTTAAAAGAAAGATAGGTTATATATTCCAAGACTACGCCCTATTTCCTCATTTAAATGTGTTAGATAATATCAAATATAGTAAAAAAAATATAAATATTGAAGATACTAAATTAAATAAAATTATTAATAAATGTCATGTCGAACATCTAACTAATAGATATCCGAATACTTTATCTGGTGGAGAAAAACAAAGAGTAGCACTTGCGAGAGCATTAATGATAGAGCCAGATTTATTGTTACTAGATGAACCATTATCATCTGTTGATAATGAAATGAAAATAATGTTAATGAGAGAGATCAAAATGATACAAAAAGAATGGCAAATCCCCTTTATATATGTCACACATAGTAAAAATGAGGCTAGATTTTTAGGTAATAAGCTATTAAGTTTTAATTCAAACAAAGAGGTGGAAATAAATGAGTATAAAGAAAATATCAGTTGATAAAGCAGTTGGTCATGTAATAGCTCATGATATGACACAAATTATTCCTGGTGAATATAAGGGTGCACGGTTTAAAAAAGGACATATCATAAAAAAAGAAGATATAACTGTTTTAAAAGATATGGGAAAAGAGAATATTTATGTTTTAAATTTAGATAAGGAAACTCTACATGAAGACCAAGCAGCATACAAAATGGCTGAAGTTCTCAAAAGTGAATACATTAAATTAGATGATCCCCATGAAGGAAAAATTTCTTTAATTTCAAAAACCGATGGAATTTTAATGATAAATAAAGATTTACTATTTAAAGCTAACAGTGAAAGTGATATACTAATAACCACTGGGCATACAAATGCTCCAGTAAAAAAAGGTGAAGTAATTGCAGGAGTTAGAATTAATCCTTTAACCATTGAAGTTAAAAAAATCAATAAAGTTCTATCGATACTAAACGAGGGTAAATTGTTTAAAATTAACCCATACAAAAATTTAAAAGTGGGAATAGCTATAACCGGTAATGAAGTTTATAGTGGAAGGATTGAAGATAAGTTTTTACCCACATTAAAAAACAAATTAAAAAAATGGGGTGGGAAATTACTAGACCATAAATATGTTCCAGATGATCCAGAGAAGATTACTGAAAGTTTACTGGAATTAAAAAAAGAGGGTGCAGATATATTATTAACCGGTGGTGGAATGTCAGTTGATCCAGATGATGTAACCCCACTTGGAATAAGAAACACAGGTGCAAATATTATTAAATATGGAGTACCAGTATTACCTGGGAATAAGCTCATGGTTGCATACCTTGATCAAGTACCTATTTTAGGACTTCCAGCATGTGTAATTTTTGAGAGGACTACTGTTTTTGATATAGTTTATCCCAGAATATTATCAGGAGAAAAAATAACTAAAGATAAATTAGTTAAACTATCATACGGAGGTCTTTGTCATGACTGTCCGGTTTGTCAATATCCCCATTGTTCATTTGGTAAAGTTGATTAGAAAGGAAGGTCTTAATGAGTGTAAATTATCTAAGAATATCTGTAACAGATAGATGTAATCTAAGATGCTTTTACTGTATGCCAGAAGAAGGAATAGATTTAAAAAACCATAATGATATAATGAGTTATGAAGATATATTTAATGTTACTAAGACCGCTTCTAGGTTAGGAATAGACAAAGTTAGAATTACTGGTGGTGAACCATTAGCAAGATTAAATATACATGAACTTATTAAAATGATAAATTCTATAGATACAATTAATGAAATAAGTATGACTACTAATGCAGTATTTTTATCTGAGAAGGCAGAAACACTAAAAGATAGCGGTCTTGACCGTGTAAATATTAGTTTGGATACTTTAGATAAAGATCAGTATAAAAAAATTACTGGAAAAGATCAGTTTGATAAAGTAATTGCAGGTATAAAGACTGCAAAAAGATTAGATTTAAAACCTGTAAAGGTTAATGCAGTAATAATTAAAGGATATAATGATAATCAAATTAAAGATTTCATACAATTCATGGATAAAGAGAACTTAGTAATAAGATTTATTGAGTATATGCCGATTGGAGCCGGAAAGAATAAAGATAACCACATTTCCTTACAGGAAATCAAAGATAAAATAAATGAAAATTATAATGTGTCTCCAATAGAAGTAAAAGGTAATGGTCCTGCAGAGTACTACAAAATTGAAGGTCTCAACGGTAAATTGGGTTTTATATCTCCTTTTAGTCACAACTTTTGTGATAACTGTAACCGTTTAAGACTAACATCTGATGGCAAAATAAGGACATGTCTTTTAAAAGAAGAAGAGTTAAACCTATATAGTAATAACAAATTAAAAGATAATAATGAAATAAAGAAAATATTTTTAAAAGCAATAAAAAATAAAAGACCACATTTTGGATATGATGAAGTAGTAAATGACAAACAAAAAAACATGCATAGTATAGGAGGTTAATTTTTTGAAGGACTTTAGTCATATTGATAAAAAAGGCAATGCACAAATGGTTGATATCACGAAGAAAGATAAGACTAACCGTGAAGCTACTGCTAAAGGATTAATTAAAATGAAAAAAGAAACACTTGAACAAATTAAAGAGGAAAAGATGAAAAAAGGTCCTGTATTAGAAACAGCTAGAATTGCTGCAATTATGAGTGTGAAAAATACTTCAAATCTTATTCCTATGTGTCATCCTATTTCTATAGGTGGAATTAATATTGATTTTAATTATTTAAACGATAAAACTATTGAAATTAGTGTAACAGTCAACACATATGATAAAACCGGGGTAGAAATGGAAGCCTTAAATGGTGTTTCTACAGCGGCATTAACAATTTATGATATGTGTAAAGCGGTTGATAAAGATATGGTTATTGATGATATAAGATTGATTGAAAAATCAGGTGGTAAAAGCGGCTATTATAATAGGGAGGAAAACTAATAATGGATGGAAAAGTAAATGCAGTCTGTATAAGTACTGAAAAAGGAACTAAAAAAGAAAATATTAAAAAAGCAAAACTTATAGAAGATTATGGAATTGAAAATGATGCTCATGCAGGTAAATGGCACCGACAAGTGAGCCTGTTAGGTCAAGAAAGTATTGATAAGATGAGAGATATGGGTTTAGATATTGAACTTGATTTTGGAGATTTTGCAGAAAATATTACTACAGAAGGTATTGTCCTTCATGAACTACCAGTGGGTACAACATTAAAAGTTGGAAATGAAGTAATTTTAGAGGTGACTCAAATTGGTAAAGAATGTCATCATGGATGTGATATATTAAAACAGGTTGGTAAATGTATAATGCCAGAAGAAGGAATATTCACCAAAGTAGTTGAAGGTGGAGTAGTTAATACAGGAGATGAAATTATTATAGAGGAATAATTGATTATTATGATTTAAAGCCTAAATAAAATACCAAATAAAATAAAAGATGGAGTGATTTTTAATGAAAGATAAAAATAACACAACTATTTTAAGTAGTATTGATGATCTAGGTAGGGTATTAATACCTAAAAGAATTAGAAAGAATATGAATTTAAATTATAATGATACAGTTGAGTTTTCTATTGATGCTCAAAATATTCAATTTAGAAAACTAGAGGATGGATGTGTTTTCTGTGGGAGTAAAAACAAATTATTTGAGTTCATGGATAAAAAAATATGTAAAGATTGTTTTGAAGATATTGAGTATTAATATTTCATAATAAGAGGAGGATATTACTTTGAAATGTGAAAATCAAAATCTCAATCTAGATAACTGTAACTGTACATATGATCATTGTCCTCGAAAGGGTAAATGTTGTGAATGTATTCAATATCATAAAAAGAGAGATGAACTACCCGCTTGCTATTTTTCTGAAGAAGCAGAAAAAACTTATAATAGGTCAATTGATTATTTTATAAAACTCAATTCATAGAAAGTATTATATCATATAAAAATATAGTCAAAATATTTTTAAAATTTAAAATTAAGTTATTTACTTTACTTTTGATGTTAAATGAAATAAAATACTCTATAAATCAAAATATTTTAATCAAAAAATACATACAACCTCTGGTTAATAATAGATATTTATTCCTGTATATTTATAACTAAGAGGTTTTAATTAATAATTCAGGAATATAGTATCTAAGGGGAGCTGATAAAGAATGGAAAAGTTATTTCTACTAGATGGACATAGTCTTGCACACAGATCATTTTATGCACTACCTCTTTTAACCAATGAGTCTGGTGAATATACAAACTCTGTTTTTGGTTTTGTTCGTATGTTATTTAAAATTATTGATGATGAAAAACCAGATCATATTGCTGTAGCTTTTGATCTTAAAGGACCTACTTTTCGTCATGATGAATATGAAGACTATAAAGCAGGTCGTAAAAAAACACCTGATGAACTTATTCCTCAAATTGACTTAATAAAAGATGTTTTAAAATCTTTAAATATCCCTATAATTACAAAAAAGGGTTATGAAGCAGATGATGTAATCGGTACAATAGCTAAGCTTGCGGGAAGTAAAGGAATTAATGTAAAGATAGTTACTGGTGATCGGGATGCTTTACAGTTAGTGGATGAAAGAATCAATATTATATATACTAGAAAAGGTATTAGTGATATAGTTGATTATGATGTAAAAAAAGTCAAAGAAAAATATGAATTAGAACCTGATCAATTAGTCGATATGAAAGGCCTAATGGGAGATAGTTCAGATAATATACCCGGTGTGCCTGGAATCGGAGAGAAAACTGCTACTAAGCTTTTAAAAGAATTTAACACAATGGAAAATGTGTTAGAAAATATCGATAAAGTTTCAGGTAAGAAAAGAAAAGAGAACTTAAGAAAGTATTCTGAACAGGCAAAAATGAGCAAAAAGCTTGGTAAAATTGTTACCGACTTAGATGTTGATTTAGAATTTGATGACTTAAAGTTAGAAGAACCAAACTTTGATGAAGTAATTAATTTATTCAAACGATTAGAATTTAATTCTTTACTTGATAGATTTGAAGAAAATATAGAAGAAAAATTAAAAGAAATTACATATGAAGATATAGATAGTAATGAAAGTATTAATGAGTTACTTAAATTAATAAATGATAAAAATGAATTTGCTTTTACTATTGTTGATAATAAGAGATTGATTATAAAAACTGATGATAAAGTTTTTAATTTTGAACCATTTGATGAATTTAAAAGTAAATTAAAAAATATTTTTGAAGATAACAATGTTAAAAAAATATCATTTGATAGTAAAGAAAATTTAATATTTTTAAAAGAAAATGGTATTGAATGTGAAGGATTGGTATTTGATCCTCAACTGGCTTCATATCTTTTGAATCCGGATGAAACACCTTTAACTATGACTGAAATGATTAGTAGAGAATTTAATGTATCACAGGATAAATTAGAAAACAATGATAACACAAATGACCAGTATTTAAATTATCTTTATGAACTAAAAGATATTTATACAGAAAAACTGAAAACAAAAGACTTATATTCATTATTTATAGATATTGAACTTCCATTGATAAAGGTATTAGCTGAAATGGAATGTAATGGAATCTATACTGATTGTGAATTTTTAGAAAAGCTTTCTTTAGAGATTTCTAAAAAAATTGAAGATATCGAAAAAAAGACTTATGATTTAGCTGGAGAAGAATTTAATTTAAATTCTCCAAAACAACTTGGAGAAATACTATTTGAAAAATTAGATTTACCTGTTATAAAAAGGACAAAAACCAGTTATTCTACGAGTATAGAAGTATTGGAAAAATTAGAAGGAAAACATGATATAATACCACTGGTTATGGATTATAGGAAATATTCGAAAATAAAATCAACTTATGTAGATCCTTTACTAAAACTTGTAAATGAAAACACCGGTAGAATACACACTAATTTTAATCAGATGGTTACTGCTACTGGTAGATTAAGTAGTACTGAACCTAATTTGCAAAATATTCCTATACGTACTGAAGAAGGCAGGAAGATTCGAAAAGCCTTTATTGCAGAAAAAGATGATTGGGTATTGTTATCTGCCGATTATTCACAGATTGAACTAAGAGTATTAGCACATATTAGTGAAGATAAGCAGTTAATAAAAGCATTTAAAGAAGGACAGGATATTCATACTCAAACAGCTTCTGAGGTTTTTGAAGTAAAGCCCGAAGATGTTAGTTCAGATCTTAGAAGACATGCAAAGGTTATTAACTTTGGTATTGCTTATGGAATGAGTTCATATGGATTGGCAAATGATCTTGATATATCAAATAAGGAAGCAGATGAGTATATTAATAAATATTTTGAAAGATTCCCTGGTGTTAAAAAATATATGGATGATATAGTAAGCAAGGCAAAAAAAGATGGATTTGTTAGAACTATTTTTAATAGGTTAAGATATATAAAAGGAATAAATAGCAGTAATTATCACAGAAGGTCTTTTGCAGAAAGAACTGCAATTAATACTCCTATTCAGGGTAGTGCTGCTGATATAATGAAGATAGCAATGATTGATGTCTATAATTTACTAAAGAATAGTAATTTAAAAGCAAAAATGCTTCTTCAAATACATGATGAAATTGTTTTTGAGGTTGCAAAAAATGAATTAGATAAAGTAGTTAAGTTGGTTAAAGATAAAATGGAAAGTGCTGTACAGTTAAATGTTCCTGTAATTGTAGATTTTAAAGAAGGAAAAAATCTAAAAGAACAAAGAAAATTAGATTTAGAATAGATGAGGTGGGAAAATGCCGGAATTACCAGAAGTACAAACTGTAGTATCTGGATTAAATGATATTTTAAAAGATAAGATTATTAAAAATACAATTATATATGATGATACAGTAATAGGTTATCCTGATAATGATAAATTTATTAAGTTAAGTGAAGGTAAAAAGATAGAGTCTTTAGAGCGTCGAGGTAAGTATATAATAATAAATTTTGCTGAATCAGAATATCGTTTAATTATTCATTTGAGAATGTCAGGCAAATTACTTTATAAAAAAAGCCATGAAAACAGGCAAAAACATACACATGTAGTTTTTGAATTCAAAGATAATACTGATTTAAGATTTAATAATGTACGGAAATTTGGTCGAATGTATATTGTAAATCAAGACAGTATAAATGAAGCCGGTAATTTAGTTAATCTTGGAATAGAACCTTTAAGTGATGAATTTACTGTTGATTTATTTAAAAAAATGTTAAAAAAGAGAAAAGCAATGATTAAACCTCTACTAATGAACCAAGAATTTATTGCAGGAATTGGTAATATTTATGCAGATGAAGCTTTATTTCTATCAGGTATTAGACCAGACAGAAAATCTAATGATTTAACAAATAAAGAAATAGAGAATTTACATGCTGAAATTAGAAAAATATTATTAAAAGGCATCAAAATGGGTGGAACTTCAATAAGTGATTATGTAAATGCCCTTGGTAAGACTGGAGACTTTCAGCATGAGCTTAATGTATATAACCATGAAGGAAAAGAATGTGTTAAATGTGGTAATACTATAGAAAAAGAAAAATTTAGTGGTAGAGCCGCAAGATTTTGTCCAAACTGTCAATCATAAGAGGTGTCTAAATTGATAATTGGTCTAACCGGTGGTATTGCTACTGGTAAAAGTACTGTAGCAAAGTTTTTAGAGGAATTGAATATAAAAGTAATAGATTCTGATAAGATAGCTCATGAGATTTTAACTTATCAAGATACTATTAATGAGATAGTTGAGGAATTTGGTAGTATTGTTTTGAATAAAGATGGAAATATTAATAGGATAGAATTAGGTAAAATTGTTTTTGATGATATGGAAAAATTAAAAAAACTCGAATCAATTACTCATCATAGGATATTTAAGGTGATTGATAAAAAAATTAAAGAGTATAAACCTAATAATAAAATTATTGTATTAGATGCTCCATTACTATTTGAAACTTCATTAGATAAAAATGTTGATGAAACCTGGGTAGTATATACTGATAAAAAAACCCAAATAAATAGATTAAAAAAAAGAGATGGTTTAGATAAAGAGGATGCATTAAAGAGAATAAAGGCTCAGATGTCTTTAGAAGAAAAAGCAAATAAAGCTAATATTATAATAAATAATACCGGAACAAAAGAGGATTTAAAACAAAATGTTAAACGTTTAATTGAGGATAGAAGATAATCGACATTTATAAAGATAAATAATCATTTATAATTATACCCAGAATACTATTATAAAGCTTATCAGATAAATTTTTTTTAGTGTAAAAGGCAGGAATTTATACCTAATTATAGAATATATTAATAGAGTTTAGTAAGAGTTCTGTCATTTAAGTTTTATTGGTCTTTATTAAGGCCAAAATCCATCTTTTTATATTTTGAGGGGGGTGACGTCAGAGATAGATAGTAGTGAGAAGCAATAATTAAAATTTTTCAAATTAGCTAGTAATAATTTAAGGAGGGAATAATTTTAATGAAGAGAAAATTTGGTGTTTTATTGTTGTCATTTATTTTAGTTTTTTCAGTAGTTAGTATTGCAGGAGCACAAGATCAGGTGAAAAGTCCAGATACTTATACTCATGTTACTATAGGTAACCAGAGTACATTAGATCCACATTATTCATATGATACAGGTAGTTCTGAGATCATTGATAATGTATATGAATGTTTAATTCAATATCAGGGTGAATCAGTTAATGAATTTGCACCATTATTAGCAACTGAAGTACCTTCTATGGAAAATGGACTAATTTCTGAAGATGGTACAGAATATACTTTCCCAATTCGTGAAGGTGTAGAGTTTAGTAATGGTAATGCTTTAACTCCTGAAGATGTTAAGTATAGTTTCCTAAGAGGTATGATCATGGATCGTGCTTATGGTCCAATGTGGATGCTTTATGAACCTCTATTTGGAGATATGGCTACTTTAGGTGACTTATCTGAAGAGGTAGTTGGAGTTTCTAAGCCACAAGAATTAACAGCAGAACAATCAGCAAAAGTTTTTGCTGAATTAGATAAGAAGATTACTATTGATGGTAATAATGTAACTTTCCATCTAGAAAATCCTTATCCTCCATTCTTAAACATACTTGCACAACATGCTGCATGGTCAAGTATTCTTGACAAAGAGTGGAGTATTGCGCAAGGTGCTTGGGATGGTAATCCTGAAACAATAGCAGAATATCATGATCCAGGTAAAGAATCTGACCCACTATATGATGAAATGATGGGTACTGGTCCATTTATTCTTACAGAATGGGTAAATGGAGACCGTGTTGCTCTTAAAAGAAATGAAAATTACTGGCGTAAACCAGCTAATTTCAAAACTGTAATTATTAAAAATATTGATGAACCTACTACACGTATTTTACTTCTAAAACGTGGAGATGCTGATTCAATCGCATTAGACTATCAATATTTCAATCAAATTGAAGGCGACGAAAATATACAAATCACTAAAGGACTTCCAGTTCTTCAAAACTTAACTATGTTGTTTAACTGGACTATCAATACACAAGGTAATGATTATATTGGTAGTGGAAAACTTGATGGAGAAGGTATTCCTTCTGACTTCTTTACAGATGTTGATGTAAGAAAAGCATTTAGTTATGCTTTCAATTACAAAGCATTTATCGAAGAAGTAAGACAGGGTCAATCTCAAAAACTTCGTGGACCAATTGTTAATCCTTTATTAGGATATGAAGATGGTTCTCCTGTATATTCATTAGATCTTGAAAAAGCAGAAGAACATTTCAGACAAGCTTGGGACGGAGAATTATGGGAAAAAGGATTTAAACTTACTATCCTTTATAACTCTGGTAATATGACAAGAAAAACAGCTGCTGATATCTTTAAATCATACTTAGAGCAAATTAATCCTAAGTTTGATATTGATACAAGAGCAGTTCAATGGTCTACTTTCTTAGATGAATCAGCTAGAGGTACACTTCCACTTCAAATTGGTGGTTGGTTAGCTGACTTCCCAGATCCACATAACTTTGTTCAACCATTCTTACACTCTCAAGGATATTATGGGGGTAAACGTGGTGCTAATTATGCAGAATGGGCAGAAGAAAATATAGATCCATTAATTGATCAAGGTATTGGTGAATTAGATTCAGCTAAACGTGTTGAACTTTATAAAGAACTTCAAAGTATTTCACACAATCAAGCGATTGATGTTTGGTTAGATCAACCATTCAGTGCAAGAATTCAACGTGACTGGGTTAAAGGATGGTACTTCAATCCTATGCGTCCAGGTCAATACTTCTATATCTTAGATAAATAAATTAAGATACTAACAATTTAGATAATATATATTGCCAGGGGGCTTCCCCTTGGCAATTCTATGATAATATAACTTATGTAAAAATTTAGTAATACAGAAAGGAGTTTTAACAGTTGATTAATTATATTGTAAGACGGTTACTAATATTACCGCTTATACTATTTGGTGTAACATTGTTAGTCTTCGGTATGTTAATGATGCTGGGACCATATCAAAGACTTGCTACTTATGTTACTGATCCTACTCAGCTTAAGGGTGGAGATTTAGATTTATTAATAACAAAATATGGTTTAGATGAGCCATTCTATATGCAATATGGTAGATGGGCAAATGGTTTACTTCATGGAGATTTGGGTTGGTCAGAGGCAGCTGGTGCACCTGTTGTCGAGGCGATCTCGGGTCGTTTCCCAGCAACATTGGAGTTGGCTATTCTGGCGGTGATACCCGTAATTATGGGTGGTATTTGGCTTGGCGTGTTCTCGGCTATTCATCATAATGATTTCTGGGATCATGCAACACGTATTTTATCTACAGTAGGATGGTCGTTTCCTACATTTGTTTTTGGATTAATAATATTAATGATATTTTATGGATTACTAGGGTGGACACCACCTGGACGGCTATCAAATTGGGCTATAGAGCTCAAAAATACTGCAGACTTTGTAACATATACTGATTTAAATATCATTGATGGTTTATTTAATGGTAATATTTCCTTTGTATTGGATGCTTTACAACACTTAGTTGCACCCGTATTTACCTTAGCAATTGTATGGTGGGCATTTATATTAAGGATTACAAGATCAAGTATGCTTGAGACTTTAAGAAAAGACTATATTAGAACTGCTCGAGCTAAAGGTGTAAAAGAGAATGTTGTTATTAACAAACATGCAAGAAGAAATGCACTGATTCCTGTAGTAACAGTTGCAGGACCGATGGTATTAGGACTTTTAGGTGGAATTGTAACAGTGGAAACAGTATTTGGTTATAGAGGTCTAGGACTATTAGCATACCAAACAGCGACAAGACTAGACTATGCAGGTATTCTGGGAGTCGCTATGTACTTTGGAGGTATTTTGGTACTAATTAACTTGATTGTTGATGTATCTTACGCCTTTATAGATCCTAGAATTAGATTGGAGTGATGTAAAAAATGGAATGGACAGATGTAGTAAGAAGATTATTCACAAATAAATTATCTGTTTTTGGTCTTGTAATTGTCATCTTTTTTGCTATAGTTGCAATATTTGCACCATGGATTGCACCACCAGCAGATCCTGACCAGCCTTTTGAAATACCTAGGAGTGGTTGGAAAATTCAACCTACACCACCAGATGCAGATAACATATTTGGTACAACAGAAGGGTCATATGATATTTTTTATGGTATGGTATGGGGTTCAAGAACGGCATTTAGGATTGGTTTTATAGTCGTAGGAATAAGTACAATAATAGGTATTTTTGTAGGGACCATATCAGCTTTTTACGGAGGCTGGTTTGATGAAATAATGATGAGAGTCACGGATGTTTTCATGTCGATACCATTTTTAGTTGCAGCCTTAGTTCTGACAGCTATTTTAGGAAAAGGACTAGATAAGGTAATGATCGCATTAATTGTCTTTGGTTGGATGGGAACGGCACGGTTAATGCGTTCTCAGGTCTTAGAAATTAAAGCTGAAGAATTTATAGATGCTGCTTATGCCTTAGGAGCAGGTGATACTAGAATCATATTTAAACATGTGCTGTTAAACTGTATATTCCCAGTTTTAATTCAGGCATGTATGAGAATGGGTTCTATGGTTATAACTGCAGCGACATTAAGTTTCCTCGGTGTTGGAGCCCCTCAAGGATATGCAGATTGGGGTCAAATGATTTCATTTGCTCGTAACTGGATAATTGGTACTCAGGGTAATCCATTAACATTTTGGTATACATTAATTATTCCTGGTACAGCAATATTATTATTTAGTTTATCCTGGAACTTAATAGGAGATGCTTTCAGAGATATCCTTGATCCAAAACTACAATAAATTAAAAGAAATAAAAAAAGTAAAGTAGGTGATAGATTTGAGTGAAGAAAAGCTTATAGATGTTAATAAATTAGCGACATATTTTCATACTGAAGAAGGAACAGTAAAAGCGGTAGATGGAATAAGTTTTGAGATTTATCCTGGAGAGACACTTGGAATAGTAGGTGAGTCAGGTTGTGGTAAGAGTGTAACATCTCTATCCATTATGAGACTTATCGAATCTCCACCTGGACAGATCGAAAATGGCGAGATTATGTTTAACGGTAAAGACTTAACAAAGTTAAGCCAAAAAGAGATGAGAAAGATCAGAGGTAATGATATCTCAATGATTTTCCAGGAGCCAATGACCTCCTTGAATCCGGTATATACCGTTGGAGATCAAATTATGGAAGCAATATTAATCCATAAGGATGTAAATAAAAAACAGGCCAGACAGCAAGCAATAGATATGTTAACAAAGGTAGGAATACCACTTCCTGAACAGCGTGTAGACGAATACCCTCACCAGTTAAGTGGAGGTATGAGACAGCGTGTAATGATAGCAATGGCCCTATCATGTGATCCACAGCTTCTAATTGCAGATGAGCCAACAACAGCGTTAGATGTAACAATTCAGGCTCAGATATTAGAACTGATGAACGGTCTAAAAAGACAGTTTGGAATGGCAATAATGATGATCACTCATGATTTAGGTGTAATAGCTGAGGTATCAGATCGTGTAGCGGTAATGTATGCTGGAAAGATAGTAGAGTACACAGATGTTAAGACCCTGTATGGAGATCCAAAACATCCGTATACCTGGGGATTAATGCATTCAATTCCTCATATAGAAAAGGACTTAGATAGATTATTGGCGATTCCGGGTAATGTACCGAATCCGCTTAATTTCCCAACCGGATGTAAATATAATACAAGGTGTCAATTTGCAACAGATAAATGTAGAACAGATGAACCTGACATAGAAGAGGTAGAAGAAGGCCACCACGTAGCGTGCTGGCATATAGATAAGCTAGAAGAAGCCAAACAAGAAGAAGATAAAAGTGCTTAATGGAGGTGAATAATTTGGCAGAAGCAAAGAAATTACTTGATATAAAGAACTTAAAGAAGTACTTTCCTGTAAAGGCAGGGATATTTCGTAAGACAGTAGCACAAGTAAAAGCGGTAGATGATGTCAGTTTTTATATAAAAGAAGGAGAGACCTTGGGACTAGTAGGAGAATCCGGGTGTGGTAAATCGACAACCGGTCGTACAATTCTTCGCCTCCTGGAAGCAACAGCTGGAGAGATCTGGTTTGAAGGTAAGAACTTAGTTGAATTAGACAAAAGAGATCTAAGAGAGATGAGAAAAGAGATGCAGATTATCTTTCAGGATCCATATGCATCATTAAACCCACGTATGACAGTAGCAGATATAGTGGGAGAGCCGATAGATATTCACAATTTAGCCTCAAGCAAAAAAGAAAGAAACGAGAAAGTAGCTGAGATATTAGACACAGTAGGGCTAGGTTCAGAATATATGAAAAGGTATCCACACGAGTTTAGTGGTGGTCAGAGACAGCGTATAGGTGTAGCAAGGGCCTTAGCTGTAGATCCATCATTGATCATTGCAGATGAGCCGGTATCGGCCTTAGATGTATCAATTCAAGCTCAGGTAATCAACTTGATGCAGGACTTACAGAAAGACTTTGGATTAACCTATTTATTTATTGCTCATGATTTAAGTGTAGTAAAACATATCAGTGATCGTGTAGCAGTGATGTATCTAGGAAAGATAGTAGAGTTAGCAACAAAGAAGGAGTTATTTGCTGATCCGAAACATCCATATACTCAATCTTTACTATCAGCAATACCTGTAGCAGATCCAACATATGAGAAAGATAGAATTATCTTAGAGGGAGATGTACCTTCACCGGTAGATCCACCATCAGGATGTAATTTCCATCCACGTTGTCATTATGCGATGGATATATGTAGTGAAGTTGAACCAGAGTTTAAGGATTATGGCGATGAGCATTTTGCTTCCTGTCATCTTCTTGAACAGGAT
>Ga0306869_1000068_pt1 | contig 61350 bp, 55 predicted proteins | sample AntRauTorckE6833_FD_190421 | JGI IMG/M metagenome (GOLD analysis project Ga0306869, IMG submission 190421) | Saline lake microbial communities from Rauer Islands, Antarctica - Metagenome Torckler E6 #833 (v2) (version 2) | ecosystem: Environmental > Aquatic > Non-marine Saline and Alkaline >... | reverse complement strand
TTAAACTTATCAGTAAATACTCTCCGTTGTCTTCTTTCTTGTACCATTTTAAATACCTCTTTCTTCTAAAGTATAATTCTAACATACTCCATAAGAAAACTGTTCAATTAAGTGTAACCTATTCAAAGTATACGAAATAAAATCCGATTGGTCTATACACAAGTTGATGGCTCTAATATTTTGTTATCTAAGAAATGTGATAAGTTTTATCTAATATAGTATCCACTCTTTGCATTGATTGAAATATTAGTAGTTACCATAACTGGTATTATCTGCTTTTTTATAATGACCAACTATATTCATTCTACCAGTGAAAGTGTTGTTGTTTCAGGATTAGAAATGACTCAAAACTCTATAAGATTGTCTTGGTCAGCGGACCAGGTTATAAACAAATTAGAAGATATTATGACTGACATTTATCATTCATGTGTTGATGCAAGCGAAAGTTATGGTTTGGGATATGATTTAATTGCTGGCGCAAATATTGCTGCATTTACTAGACTAGCAAAAGCCATGGTTGAACAAGGCAGTTATTAAATGTAGAGGTATATCATCTCATGTAACTAATAAAATAGTAAAAAGTCCAAATCGGCCATAGACTGATTTGGGCTTTTTTAATTAGTTAAAGGATTTAATCTAGTACTTATTATGTGATTATACGCCATTGGCTATATAGGTTAATATCATTATTGTTAAAATGATCTAAATTTAATGAATTCTTTAGGTTTTTATCGATGTACCATTGGTTAATTTCATACTGATTTCTTATAGGGTAATATAGTGAAATATTACTATTTTGATCATATTCTTCCGTCAGTAATTGCTCGATTTTATATAAGAATACTTGGGTGGGAATTGATACATTTATCTTAGAATTTATACCTAGTTGGCCACGACTATTATAACCCCATGAATAGATTTTTCCGTAATTGGTGGTAAGGAATGAATTTCCTGTTCCAAGGCTTATCAAATTAATAGAATCTCCATCATCGATGGGAATAAAATCATTTATCAAAATTGGTGTATCCTGGCTTTGGGTTGAGTTGTCACCGAGTTCGCCATGTAAATTTAGACCCCAGACATATAAATTATTATCAGAAGTTAAAAAGCTGGAATGAGATCCACCTAATGAAATGTCCATAATAATTTCATTTTCATCTAAGTTAACGTTTCCCATTATAGAGTGAGGTTCATTGATTCTCTTTGTGGGTTGACCATTATTATCATAACCCCAGGTAAATATATTACCTTGAGAGGTTAAGACTCCGACATGGACCGTCCCCAGTGATAATTTTTCTATATATTCATTACCATTGAAATCGAAATAAGGTGTGATATCAATTGGTACGTTCGAATCGTTATAGGTGTTATTTCCAATTTGACCATTGGTATTGTCTCCCCAAATAAAAACTCGATGTTTTGAGGTTATAATCGCGGTATTTAAGTTTGCTAATTCAACAAAGTTTATAGTTTCACCGTCTGTTAAATTAAAGCTAGGAGTGATATCCAAGGGAAAAATCTGTTCAGAATTTGTTCCATTACCAATTTGTCCGCTTTGATTATTTCCCCATAAAAATAATCTTCCATTAGAAGTTAAAGCAGAAGAGTGAAATGTACCTAGTTCGATACTTTCAATATATTCACCCTCACTCAGTTGGAATTCACTTGTGATATCTTTAGGTTTGGACTTAAAAGATAAGGGTCCGAAAGTCCCATCACCTAATTGACTATTTCCGTTGTATCCCCAAACGAAGATACGGTGATCAGATGTAAGGGCTGCAGTATGAAGTGCGCCTATCGAAACATCAATAATTTTTTCTTCTTCATTAAGACTAAAAAAATGAGTGATGTCAGTTGGAACTAGATTCTCTTCAAGTGTTTCATTACCCAATTGACCAAATTCATTATCACCCCAAGTAAACACCCGTCCTAATGACGTTAAAAGTATAGAGTGATATAACCCCGATTCAAGGCTAATGATTTGTTCATTAACATCTAAGAAGTTATTGTCAGAAAAATTTACATTTTGATCAAGCGCATAATATGTTATTACTATATTGTTATCCTCTTCGGTCAAAGTAGTTGGATTATTATTACAAGCAATCAAAGTCGATATAAAAAAGCATAGCAAAATAATAGATATTTTCTTCATAAATTGTCCTTTCAAACTTTTTGTTTATTATAGCATTATTTTTTCGTGTCATCAATTGTATTCACAAATATATATAATATATTATTTTTGCTTGTGTATAACTTAAATTGCTGTAAATAACTTCATTGTGATATAATGAAATATATTCTATTACGTTTTATATGAGGAAGTTATGAGAAAATTCTTGAAAAATAAAAAGTTTATAGTTCAATTATTATTGCTGATTTTAATTTTTAGCAATTTTAGTTTTTCATTTGCTTATTGGGCCACTAGCATTACATCTGATCAGACAAACTCTTTATCAACAGTTCAAATAGGAGAATGGGAGTATACAAATGAAGTATTAACTTTCAGGGACGACTACGCATATGTATTAGGATTAACAGAAGAGACAGTAGAAGTAAGTGATAAAGCTTTAGTTGAACAAGCCTTAGCAGCGTATGGAATTTTAAGCGAAGATGCAAAGACAGAGTTAACACCAGAAAAAGATTTATTACTAAGTCTATTAACAGAGATTATAGCGTTTGAAAACAGTGAATATTTAGATTTTGAAACTTATCCAAATGCAAACGGATTAACAGGCACGATAGATATCTTTGGTAGAACATGGTATGGTAATGATGTTTATATTGCAGGAGATTCAGCGTATGATGTATGGATAGATACATATTCATTGGCATTAAGAACAGGCGCATATTTCGAGTCACAAGACCTATTTATTAATGGAATTGATAAGATAGAACTTTACCATGGTGCATTAAACTACAATGATGGAACGAGTTTTGCCTTTAAATTAGAATATGAATTACAGTCTAATCCTGGCGTATGGTTAACACTACAAGATGGCGGAAGTGACTTAATCATAGATGTCATAAGTGGAGATCCACTAACCTTTGTAGAAATAGATGTTAATATTTTAGAGGCCGTGAACATCAGGTTTAGTCCAATCATAAGTGGAACAGGAAATTATATAAACTTAGACAATATAAGAATATATGAAAATGTCGTATCAAGCGAGTTAGAAGTCACAAGCTTTAGAACTGTATATTCAGACACATTAGACTTAACAGTAGGAAGCGTAGAGATTAGTGATAAAGTAGCAGTACAATCGGCATTATCAGCCTATGATTTATTAAGCGTGGAAGCCAAAGCAGAATTAACAGTAGAAAAAGCGTTATTAGATGATTTATTAATAGAAATAGAAGCACAAGAAGCTATTGAAGCAGCAAATCAAGCTGTAACATTAGCAGAAACAACTTACTTACAAGCAGATCTTAATGCGGCACAAGCATTAGTAACAGCCTTACCAAATGGCACAGAAAAAACAGCACTTCAAGATAGAATCGACAATGTGCAAACAATCATAAATGAAATAACAACATATAATAATGATTATGCAGGTGTATTGGCATTAACTGTGGGAACCGTGCAAGTAAGTGATAAGACTTTAGTTGAAGCCGCCTTAGCAGCCTATGATTTACTAAGTATAGAGGCACAAGCAGAATTAACAGATGAACAAACATTATTACAAAATCTATTAGCGGAAATAAACAGTCAAATACCAACAGCAACACAAGTATCAGAATTTAGAACAAATCACGCAACTGCACTTGCCTTAACAGTAGGAACAGTGGAAATAAGCGATAAAGCAATCGTTCAAGCAGCCTTAACAGCCTATGATCTATTAACTGTAGATGCCAAAGCAGATTTAACATCAGAAAAAGCATTGCTTGATAGTTTAATAATAGAAATTAATGAACAAGAAGCAACAGCTTTAGTTGTAATAGCAGAAACAACCTACTTACAATCAGATTTAGATGAAGCACAAGTATTAGTCAGTGCTTTAGCAAATGGCACAGTGAAAACAGATCTTCAAGATAGACTTGATCTTGTTCAAGATACCATTAATACTGTTACAACTTTCAGGGACAACTACACATATGTATTAGGATTAACAGAAGAGACAGTAGAAGTAAGTGATAAAGCTTTAGTTGAACAAGCCTTAGCAGCGTATGGAATTTTAAGCGAAGATGCAAAGACAGAGTTAACACCAGAAAAAGATTTATTACTAAGTCTATTAACAGAGATTATAGCGTTTGAAAACAGTGAATATTTAGATTTTGAAACTTATCCAAATGCAAACGGATTAACAGGCACGATAGATATCTTTGGTAGAACATGGTATGGTAATGATGTTTATATTGCAGGAGATTCAGCGTATGATGTATGGATAGATACATATTCATTGGCATTAAGAACAGGCGCATATTTCGAGTCACAAGACCTATTTATTAATGGAATTGATAAGATAGAACTTTACCATGGTGCATTAAACTACAATGATGGAACGAGTTTTGCCTTTAAATTAGAATATGAATTACAGTCTAATCCTGGCGTATGGTTAACACTACAAGATGGCGGAAGTGACTTAATCATAGATGTCATAAGTGGAGATCCACTAACCTTTGTAGAAATAGATGTTAATATTTTAGAGGCCGTGAACATCAGGTTTAGTCCAATCATAAGTGGAACAGGAAATTATATAAACTTAGACAATATAAGAATATATGAAAATGTCGTATCAAGCGAGTTAGAAGTCACAAGCTTTAGAACTGTATATTCAGACACATTAGACTTAACAGTAGGAAGCGTAGAGATTAGTGATAAAGTAGCAGTACAATCGGCATTATCAGCCTATGATTTATTAAGCGTGGAAGCCAAAGCAGAATTAACAGTAGAAAAAGCGTTATTAGATGATTTATTAATAGAAATAGAAGCACAAGAAGCTATTGAAGCAGCAAATCAAGCTGTAACATTAGCAGAAACAACTTACTTACAAGCAGATCTTAATGCGGCACAAGCATTAGTAACAGCCTTACCAAATGGCACAGAAAAAACAGCACTTCAAGATAGAATCGACAATGTGCAAACAATCATAAATGAAATAACAACATATAATAATGATTATGCAGGTGTATTGGCATTAACTGTGGGAACCGTGCAAGTAAGTGATAAGACTTTAGTTGAAGCCGCCTTAGCAGCCTATGATTTACTAAGTATAGAGGCACAAGCAGAATTAACAGATGAACAAACATTATTACAAAATCTATTAGCGGAAATAAACAGTCAAATACCAACAGCAACACAAGTATCAGAATTTAGAACAAATCACGCAACTGCACTTGCCTTAACAGTAGGAACAGTGGAAATAAGCGATAAAGCAATCGTTCAAGCAGCCTTAACAGCCTATGATCTATTAACTGTAGATGCCAAAGCAGATTTAACATCAGAAAAAGCATTACTTGATAATTTAATAACAGAAATCAATGAACAAGAAGCAACAGCTCTAGTCGTAATAGCAGAAACAACTTACTTACAATCAGATTTAGATGAAGCACAAGTGTTAGTCAGTGCTTTAGCAAATGGCACAGTGAAAACAGATCTTCAAGATAGACTTGATCTTGTTCAAGATACCATTAATACCCTGTCTGCAAACCAAGTGGACAATCAAATTTTAGCAATACCTAGTTCTGGTGAAATATCACTATCTGATGAAAGTCAAATCCAATCTGCTAGAACTGCTTATCAAGCATTGACATTGGATCAAAAATTACTCGTTCAGTATGAATCTTTATTATCAGATGCAGAAGACGAGTTACAAGAACTACAAACGGCAACAGATTCTGTTATAGTAGCAGAAACATCGAACTTACAAACAGACGTAGATTCTGCCCAAGTTTTAGTAACGCTTTTACCAAATGGATCTTCAAAATCAGCATTACAAAATAGATTGAATGCAGTTGAAGATATTATTGATGTAAATCAAGCTCAAACACTTTTACAAAATTATTTTTCTTCGAATTTTGTTGCAGTTCAGAGATTAAATAGCGATTCTATAAAAGAAACTGAATTTTTGGCGGATGCTAATTCAGTTGTAAACGGTATGAGTGTGGTGATAACAATCACCAATACAAATAGAATTGACAGAAACAACACTATTTACACGATTGATATTGTTAAAAATGATGCAATTATAACTGTAAATGTTAGTGTTAACTTTATAAGGGGATAAAGAATCTAATTAAATACAATTTATAATCACAAAACCACATTTAGATTTTTGGTAGAGGATTAAGGCTTTCTAATAAAATAAACAGTTTAACAATGTAAATGTTAAACTGTTTTATTTTAAATTATCAGATACTAATTTAATGTTCTATATTGATTTTAAGTAGTAATGTACCCGAATCAAAGACATTATCCATTCTCGATAATTTTATGAAAAATTATAGTGTGTTATAATATGACTAATTTACAGGAGGCAATTATGAAACTATATGAAAAAATAATTGTTGGCTTTTTGATTATCGTTAGTTTTATTATGATTTGGGATTTGTATATTGAATTTCTTTTTCCTAATTTAGATATTTCATTTAACATAGGTTGGGATCTATTCCCTTTTATATTTTATGTATTCGCTATTGGTGTTCCAATTTACTTCTTTATTAAATGGTTACTAAAGAAAGATAAATATTATCTATATGCTTCAATGATTTCTACCATCCCATTTATTCTATTTATCATTTGGTTATTTTTCGCCTTGAGTGCTTTGGGCGGTTCTATAATAAACATGTAATAAATTATACATTTAAAATATCACTGGCTAGTGATATTTTTTATATTTTAAGTTATGAAATCTTGAATAAGTCATATACTACTATTATTTATGATTCCTTAATGGCATTATTTTCAGCAGGAAACCAATGCTTTGTTTTATTGGCGATTTTTACCAAAACAAGCATGACAGGCACTTCGACTAAGACACCAACAATGGTCGCTAAAGCGACAGCTGGACTTAAAGGGAAAAGTGCTATGGCTACAGCCACTGCTAATTCAAAGAAGTTACTTGCGCCAATCATACCCGCTGGAGCAGCAACATCATGTGGTAGTTTCAATATTTTTGCCCCACCATAACCTATAAAGAAAATAAAAAATGTTTGGATAATTAGAGGAACACTTATCAATAATATATGTAAAGGATTATTAATAATTAAATCGCTTTGTAATGAAAAGATTAAAACTAAGGTTAGCAATAGACCTGTGATTGTTATTGAACTAAACTTAGGGATAAATTTTTCATTATAATAATTTATGCCTTTATTTTTAATCATGTAATATCTTGTAAGTGAAGCAGCTATTAATGGTATGACTACAAATAACACAACAGATAAGAAAAGCGTTCCCCAAGGGACTGATATACCACCAACACCTAATAGTAAACCTACGATAGGAACAAATAGAATTAAGATGATTAAATCATTTGTAGCGACCTGAACCAATGTATAAGCTGGGTTTCCTCTTGTTAAACCACTCCACACAAAAACCATTGCAGTGCAGGGTGCAGCACCTAAGATAACAGCGCCTGCTAAATAATGATTGGCTAGGTCTAAAGGTATTACATTTTTAAAAATTACTAAAAAGAATAAACTTGCAATACCAAACATGGTAAAGGGCTTAATTAGCCAGTTTACAGTCCATGTAAGGTAAAGACCTTTTGGTTCTTTTCTAACATTCTTGATGGAAGTAAAATCAATTTTTAACATCATTGGATATATCATAATCCATATCAATATACCAATAGGAATATTAACGTTATAGACTTCAAATTGATTTAAAAAATCTGGTAGGGTTGGCAAAAATCGGCCAATCATTACACCTAATCCCATACATAGAAGTACGAATAAGGTCAAGTACGTCTCAAAAAAACTTATATTCTTTGTTTTTTTTGTCATCAAATTCACCATTTTCTATTCGATTGATTAGTTTAAGCACTTTGGACTTAATAATATCTCTAGTTTCTTCAAAGCTAGACTTTGGTCCACCACTCGGATCATCAATGCCCCAATCTTCTCTATGATCACAAGGGACAAAGGGACATTCAACACCACAACCCATCGTAATTAGTAAGTTAATACCAGTTGGTAACTTATCAAGTAACTTAGATTCGGCTTTACTCATATCAATGCCTTCATCTTCCATAACTTCAATGGCCAAGGGTTTTGGTTTATCATATTCTTCTGTACCAGCTGAATATGAATCTATCATTTTACTTCCTAGATGTTTAGCCCATCCCTCAGCCATGATGCTGCGGCAACTGTTATGAACGCAAACAAAAGCAACTCTCTTTTTCATTTTTTCCTCCAGTTATGTAAGCAGTTCTTGAATTTTTTTTGCGTTTGGTACTTGCCCAGAAAATAATACTTTTCCATCGACAACCAATGCAGGTGTAGACAAAATGTTATAAGACATGATATCCTTCATGTCAGTGACTTTTTCCATAGTCGCTTCAATATTCATGTTTTTTAAAGCTTCAATAACATTTTCTTCTAGTTTTCTACAATTTTTACAACCAGATCCTAATATTTTTATATTCATATGTTTCACTCCTTTCTATTTTATATAAAGAAATTACCAAAGATATTAAATAAATATCCTGTAATTAAAATACCAATAGTAACGATGGTAACAAAAGTAACCAATAACTTTGTTTTTACTACTTTCTTTAGAAGAATGATAGATGGTAGACTAAGCGCAGTAACAGCCATCATAAATGCTAAAACTGTTCCAATACCAACACCTTTTAATACAAGTGCTTTTGCAATAGGCAATGCTCCAAATATATCTGCATACATCGGTATACCAATAATGGTTGCGATGATAACAGAGAACGGGTTATTATCTCCTAAAACACTTTGTATAAATGATTCGGGAATATAACCATGGATGATTGCTCCAATACCAACACCAATTAAGATATATATCCAAACTCTTTGTATGATTTCTTTGACTTGTTCCCAAGCATAGTAATGTCTTTCTTTTTTTGTTTGTTCGAGTATGGCAATTTCTTCTCCATTACTATTTCTCTTTGCCTCTAAAACAAATTCTTCAACATATTTTTCCATTTTGAATTTATCAATAAGCGTTCCACCGATAACCGCAATAACCAAACCAACAACAACATAAGCTAAGGCAATGGTCCAGTTGAAAATACTTGCTAAAAGGATAACTGAAGCTAAATCTACCAAAGGTGAAGATATTAAAAATGAAAAAGTAACACCGATTGGTAAACCAGCTTTTGTAAAGCCAATAAATATTGGAATAGAAGAACATGAACAAAATGGAGTAACAGTACCTAATAATGCACCAATGGTATTACCAGGTAAGCCTTTAAACTTTGTTAGTATTTTCTTTGTTCTCTCTGGGGTAAAGTATGATTGTATATATGATGAAATATATATCAATACAGATAATAAAATAAAAATCTTTATGACATCATAGATAAAGAAAGACAATGCATTAAATAAATAAGAACTTTCTTCAATCCCAAACACTTTTGATAGAAGTGATTCTACTAGATTTTCTAACCATGTCATTTTGAGTAATATATCATTAAGTGTTGTAAAAAAAACTTTTATAAATTGCACTGTGTTTCCTCCGTATCTCTAAGTTGCTCCAAAAACTTAATCATTTCATTGATTTTATCTCTATCAATAAAATGCTTAATCCAATTACCTTCTCTTTTTGCTTTTGCTAGTCCACACTTAGTAATAGTTTTTAGATGATAAGAAAGGGTAGGCTGTGATATGGGTAATTTATCAATTAAGGTACAACCACAGGTCTCTCCTTTTAATAAAAGTTCAACTATTTCTAAACGATTGGGATCAGATAGAACCTTAAAATATTCAACTATATTTTTATCCATATATAAACTCCTCTTAATATTTATACTTATCTATATAGAAAATCATCTATATTGTAACACTGTTGTATTTTATAAGTCAATTGAGAATGTCTTTTTATTTATTACAATAAAAAAACTAGAGAAATTAAATCTCTAGTTAATGTGATATATAATCAGTTAGTCTTCAGGAATCCATACAGCGTATAAGGCTATATCTTTTTCTACTATATCGTTATCAAATAGCCATTTGCCATTAAAACTTATACCATTATCAGAACTTGTGTACCAACCATCAATAGTATAGCCTTCTTTATCGGCACAGGGTTTTATAATTTTATCACCTCTACTTAGTTCTATGGATTCTCCAAGTTGTTTACCTTCTAAATATAGGGTTACTGTTACCTTATTCTCATTATGGCAACCGTAAAGGAACATGCTAGTCATAATAAGAAACATAATCACAAGAATTTTTTTCATAATAACTCCTTAACATTTTCTATATTTTATCATGCATAAATAATTGATTCAACGATTTTAGATTATTATTAATAGATATTATAATGCAAAAATCATTTTAATTTGTTATAATATTATAAGTTAGAGGTGGCATTATGGATAAAGATAGAAAAACATTCATAACAAAGTTGTTTTTAGTCATATTTTTAATATTATTATATTTAGAAATGGTTTTTAAAATTAGCATCATTGGATTTGAGAGAAGCGATAGCTTATCGAGAATCTTTATTTTTACACTTTCTTATTCTTTGATTTTATTGATATTTTTAAGATTTACGCCAAGAAAGGTTTTCAAAGGATTATCTTTATTTTTAGCTATTTTTATAACGTTTTTTTATTTTGCACAAGACATGTATTATAGAATACTTAGTGGTTTTTTCTCAATAAATTATGCAGGTGATGCTTTTACAGGTCTTGCTTTTTTTGGTAGAGCTTTAGAAAATATTACTTGGATACATACACTATATTTATTGCCAGTGATACTGGGCGTTTTATTATATATTAAATTTAAAAAAGTAAATATTCCCAAAAAATATATTTTCTTTAATTCAACCTATGATTTTCTTAATTCATTAATTATTACCGTATTGTTATTTATGACAGTCGTCCACACCATTCCTAAAAATACAGATGTATTTATAAATTCACCTTATGCATATTCGGATTATGATTTTTATCAAGAAATACCAAGTGCTTATCAAACCATTGATAAATTTGGTGTCATGACTTATTTTCAAAGGGACATCTCTAATATGTTCGAAGAAAATCCAAATGAAAGTAATTTATACGAACAAATTAACGAATACTTAGACACAAAGATAGAACATGAGCCGAATGGCTATACTGATCATTATAAGGGAAAGAATTTTATTATGATTATGGCAGAATCTTTTGATACTTATGCAATAGATCCTTCTTTAACACCTAATTTATATAATCTGCAACAAAAAAGCTGGAATTTTGATAATTACTATTCTCCCTTATATTTTAGAAATACTGCAGATACAGAATTTATGTCGCAAACAGGGTTTTTCTCCAATAGGAATACCATATTAACCATGAAAACTTATAGCGAAAACTCATTTCCGGATACCCTACCGAAATTATTTTCTAGGAATGGATATAACACATATGCTTTTCATAATTATACAGATTATTTTTATCCGCGCTCAGATGTTTTACCGACTACATTAGGATATGATGAATATTACGGTGCGGTTAGATTAGGTATGTTAGAAGAGGAAAATGGTTTTATTGCAAACCATGAATGGCAAAGTGACTTAGAGTTAATGGAAAAATCTTTAGATATTGTACTTGAAAATAATGAGCCATTCTTCTCTTATATTTTAACAGTTTCTGGACACATGCCTTATGATGAAAAACATCCAATTGCTGAAAAAAACATAGAAACAATAAGAAATATATTCATAGATGAGGGACGAGAAATGCCAGTTGATGATATTTTGTATTATCACGCTGCTCATTATGAATTAGATTTAGCTATTGGATACTTAATGAATCGGTTAGAAGAAGAAAATATGGAAGATGATACGGTCATAATGATTTTTGGCGATCACTATGCTTATGGTATAGATCAAGATGATATTGCTGCTTATGATGATTCCAAAGATATGGAATCAACACTCGGTTTCCAAAGGGTACCCATGATTATTTACCATCCAAATATGATTGCTAATGATAAGTCTTATGTATTTGCTTCTATAGATATCATGCCTACAGTCGCTAATTTATTTGGTTTAGATTTAAATTATAAACCGATATTAGGGAAAGACATATTTGGAGAACAAAGACGCTCTGTATTTTTCTCTAATGGAAGTATTTTAACAGATGATTTCTTTTATGATTTAGAGGCTGAAGAATATACTTTTTTCAATGATAATATGACGCAAGAAGATGCAATGATTTTTGTTAATGAATACATTTACAGACAGTATATTAATCAAGCAATTTTAGAAATCGACTACTTTAGAGTGAGAGAAACCTTAGAAGAATGATGATAAGCGGAGTCAACTTGACTTCGCTTTAAATATTAAAGGAGAATCTATGAAAATTATATTATCGCCAAGTAAAACACAAAATAGAAAAAAATTAACGAGCTCGAAGCAAACCATGCTACTAAATGAAGATAAGACTAGAAAGTTGTTTGATATCTTAAACAGATACTCAAGAAGTGAAATCAAAAAGTTAATGAAGGTAAAAAATATTTTACTAGATGAGACATATGATATGTATCAGATTAATCCGGAAAAAGTTTTGTCGAAAAAAGCAATAAAACTATATCAGGGAGTTGCTTTTGAACAAATAAAAACAGATACCTATAACCATAGTCAAACTTCATATTTAGATAATCATTTGTTCATCCTATCTGCCATGTATGGCGCAATAAAAGCTAACAGCTATATATCACCCTATAGATTGGATATGACAATGAAGCCTAATGGTATAAATTTGTATGATTATTGGCAAGAAGATATGAGTGAATTATTTAAGGATGAAGATTACATCATTAATTTGGCTTCTAAAGAGTTTAGTAAAATGCTCAAGCCATTAAAAGATAAGTTGATAACAATAGATTTTAAAGATGAGAATATGGATGGGAAGTTAAGAACCATAAGTTATAATGCAAAAAAAGCTAGAGGAGAAATGGTTCATCAATTAACTTTACATTTGGTCAATGATATAGAAAAAATAAAGTCATTAGTGGTCAATGATTATCAATTTAATGATGCTCTTTCAAGTAAAAGTAACTTAATTTTTGTAAAAAAACATCAATAAAACAGTTTTAAAACTGTTTTATTTTTGCATTGAAAACCCTCTGTATGTTATTATTAAATTAATAAAGGAGGAATTGAGTTATGGAAAAAAAAGAAAGAATTTTAGAACTAGTCAATCACTGTGGTGAAGCACCTAAAGTGACGATTATGATGCCGACAAGCAGAAAGTCGCCGGATAACAAAAAAGATAAAATACTTTTTAAGAACCTTATACAGAAATGTAGAACTGTTTTAGAAAAAAAATACTCGCCGCCTACATATGAAAAAATGTTAGAAAAATTATATGCATTACATGAAGATACAATGTTTTGGGCATATTCAAAAAGAGGTTTAGTTGTCTTAGGTAGTAACGAAAATATTGAAACATTCAAACTAAATAGAGATGTCAAAGAAGAAGCCAAGGTTTCTCAAGTATTTGACTTAAGACCAATTATGGCTTATGAAGAATCAATAGGTATTCATTACCTTGTCGATTTAGCTAAAGATAGATTTAAAATTTATACAATCAGTGATAAAGAAATTAATGAAATGGCAGATCATGAAATTAAAGATTCATTCACCCAACTGTTTGATGATTTTGATTTTGAAGGAAATTTAAATGTTGGTAGTTATGGTGGATTACAAGGTATGTATCATGGCCATAGAGACAAATCAGAAGAAAAAACCAAAGATCGCAATAGATTTTTTAGATATTTACATAAAGAGTTCACCAATCTTCATAAAGAAAATCAAAGTCATTTTTTCTTTGCTGGAACCAAAGAAAACATTGCTGCTTTTAAAAAACTAGCGCAAGAAGATTTTTATCATGATCTAGCCATAGAACAACCTTTATCATCTATGAATCATAATAAACTAGATGAAAAGATTGAGAGTATAACAAATGAGTTAAAGCACGATGCAATTCAAAAATTAAGTAAAGAAATTAATGATGCTTATAATAAAGGCAAAGTCATAAAAGATAGAGAAAATATTTTCAAAGCAATGAAAGAAGGTAGACTTGCTAAGTTATATATAAAAGGAAATGTTTCTTATAGCAATAATTATGATGAAATTTTATATGAAGCACTAACAAATAATGTGGAGCCTTATGTGATTTACTCTGACGAAATAGAATTAGAAAAAGATCTTATTGCTGTGCATTGGTAATTAATTAGTAAAGACAGTCATTTGACTGTCTTTTTTTTACTCATATAAAATCTTTAGTAATTCATGGATGTATTTCTTTTTAAAACTAGGTTCTTTTAATGACAAAATATCATTTTCAGATTTCATTCCAAGAATTTGAATAAACAAAGGAATTGCAAAACTAGAAAATAATAACATATATTTAACACTTAATGTCTCTTGGTCTTCGGTATTGGTTGATTCCGCAATTCTTTTGTAGATATCTCTAGTAAATGGGGTATCACTAAAAAATTCTTTAATTAATATTTGTGCATTTTGACTTTGATATTCCTTATTAAGAAAAAGGTAATTGATAATACCGATATTATCTATGGCGTAAGTGTAGATTAAATCTAGCATTCTCTCAATGGATATTTCATTGGCTGAATTTTTGGGTAGGGAGTCAATGGCGCTGGTTAAGAGTTGTTTAAGTTTATTTACAACTTCTTGTAAAACCAGATTTAACAGGTTTTCTTTACTTCCAAAATGGTAATTTACAGCAGCAATGTTAATATAACAATTATCGGCAATCTCTTTAATCGTAAATGAACCTTTTTCTTTAAGCAATGTTTTAGCTGTTGAAATAATTTTTTCTTTAATATTTATATTTTTTTCCATACTCTCTCCTATTTTATTTGAAACAGCTTTTAAAACGCTATTTCAAAGGTCGTTTATATTGATATTATACGCTTTTAAATGTATGATTTAAATAGATATTTTAAATATATGTTTAAAAGAGGTGTTTATATTGAAAAAATTATTGAAAAAAAGAACTAGATTGTTAATTTTGTTAATCACAATGGTTATTGTTGTACTTTCTGTTGTTTTTTCATTACGAGTTAATACAAATTATGACATGACAGAATATTTGCCAAACAGTTCTCAGACAAAAGAAGGTTTAGGGGTCTTAGATGATACATTTGGTAATCATGCAATGGCAGAGTTAATGATAAAAGAAAGAACCATTAATGAAATATATTTGACAAAACAGGATTTATTAAATACAGATGGAGTTTTAGATATTATTTGGTTAGATAATTATACCGATATTAGTAATCCAAGTGCAATCGATCAAGATCTAATTAACCAATACTATAAGAATGGACATGCTTTAATGACTGTGATTTTTGTAGAAGACAGTTATGATTTAGAAGTAGAAGAAAGCATAAACTCTATAAGAGAATCATTAGCAGGAGAAGACTTCTATTTAAGGGGAGAATCTCTTAATAATATAGAAGCTAGAAACATAGCTGAAGATGAAGTCTTTTCACTCATAATAATTATTTTGCCAATTTGTTTTATTATCTTAATATTCGCATCAATGTCTTGGTTAGAGCCTTTAATAGTATTAATTGTCCTTGGTATAGGAGTTGTAGTTAATTTAGGAACTAATGCATTCTTACCAAGTGTATCTTTTATTACATTGACTATAGCATCAGCTTTACAACTAGCCATATCGCTGGATTATTCTTTATTCTTTATACATAGGTACTATGAATTTAAGGATGATGGTTTTGATACAAAAACTTCCGTTAGTAAGGCTTTTAAAAAATCATTGCCTGTGATTAGTGCCTCTGCACTTACAACAATGGTTGGATTCCTAGCTCTATTGTTTATGAGATATCGGATTGGTATGGATATTGGTATTGTCTTGTCTAAAGGGATTTTATTATCATATTTAAGTGTTATATTTTTATTGCCAGTATTCATTGTTGTTTTCAACAAGTGGCTAGGAAAATTGAGACATAAACACTTTATGTTTCATTTAGGTGGCTTCAAGAAACTTGCCATTAAGTTTAGATATATCTTTACTATCTTAATTTTTGTATTGTTAATAGGTGGCATATACTTACAAAGTCAAACTGGCTTTCTATTTGGTTCAAATGATTATGCTGGAGATGAATCAACTGTAGCTATTGATGATAATGCCATAAGTGAGACTTACGGAGATTATCAAAGCGTTATACTTCTTTTGAAAGATTCAGATAAGACATCTGAATTGAGTCTTATTCAATCATTATCAAACATAGAACATGTGATTAAAATTGATGCAATGTATACAAGTGTTGATCCCAGCATACCTGAAGCGTTTTTACCAAATGAACTTATCGAATCATATAATCAGGGTGATTATTCCAGAATGATTGTATACACAGATTTGGTAAATGAAAATAAAGAATTATTTGATTTTAGCAATCGATTAAATAGTGTGGTTGATAACGAATACGAAGACTATTATTTGTTAGGCGCTATTCCCGCAACCAGTGAAATTAGAGATACGGTATTAGCAGATACACCAATTGTCATGTTGGTGAGTGTTCTACTAATTGGTATTGTGATATTAATTGTCTTTAAGAATTTTGCAGTTCCAATACTACTGTTATTGGTTATTCAAACAGCCATTTGGTTAAATATTGGTTTATTAGCAATGAATGATAGAGAGGTTATATATATTGGTTACTTGGTTGTGCTTGCCTTGCAATTAGGGGCAACGATCGATTACGCGATGCTTTATGCAAGTCGATATATTGAAGCAAGAAAACAAAATGATAAAGCTGAATCATTGAAACAAGCCTTAAAGCGATCGAGTATTCCTATAATGATTTCGGGACTTGTATTAGCTTCTGCAGGATTTATTCAAATGTTATTTTCTGATATTTTAGTGGTTGGGGATATTGGATTGTTAATTGGAAGAGGGGCCTTATTAAGTATTGTTATGGTTTTGTTCTTTTTACCAAGTCTATTATATGTCTTTGATAAATTTATTGTGAAAAATAAAATTTAATAATAATAAGACGATTGAACATTTGAATTCAATCGTCTTTAATATTATATGTTTAATTTTGTAGAGATTTTTGCTTTCTTCTTATTAACATCTCGTTTTTTGATAATGTTTTTAACATAAGTAAATGTATTGTTACAGCCAATCCAATGCAAATTAATATAATAGTTAAGTAAATTAAATTAACAATGATCATAGATATGCTTAGGGTAATCCATAGCAAGCTAATTGAAGTGATTTTGGTTTTAAGATCAATCGCATGATAGTTTATATAACTATAAATGTAAATACCCAAAATCTTATGATTTAATAACCAATGAAAGAGTTTCTTTGAACTTCTTAGATAAAAGAAAGCACTTAACAAGAGAAAAGGTGTTGTAGGTAATAATGGTAATATAATACCAATTGATCCTATGATTATGCATAAGGTTCCTAAAGAGATGTATAGATATTTTTTTAATTTGCTTATCATAGTCCGGCTTCGGATAATTTTATATCTAAAGCTTTTGCAATACCTTTCCCGTATTCTTTGTCAGCTTTATAACAGTTTTTAATGTGTCTTACTTTTATTTCTTTAGGAATATCCCCCATGTGTCTAGCTGTATTGGCAAACAATCTTACCTGCTCTTCTTTAGGCATTAACCTAAAGAGTTTACCTGGTTGTGTATAATAATCATCGTCATCCTCTCTAAAATCATAGTTATATCCATCGCCTTCTAATTTTAAAGGCGGTTCTTTCATGTCTTGATTGTCTTGCCATTCACCATCACTGTTAGGCCAATAATGTGTTTTCGCACCGCCATTATCATCAACTCGCATTTGACCGTCACGATGATAACTATTCATCTTTGTTTTTGGGGCATTAACTGGAATCATATTGTGATTTACACCTAATCTATATCGTTGAGCATCTCCGTATGAGAAAAGTCTACCTTGTAGCATTCTATCTGGAGAAAAACTAATTCCAGGAACTATATTTGCAGGGTTAAAAGCAGCTTGTTCAACATCTCTAAAATAATTTTCAGGATTTTTGTTAAGCTCAAAATATCCAACTTCAATTAAAGGACAATCACCTTTATACCATACTTTTGTTAAATCGAATGGATTATAAGAAAGTTTATTTGCTTGTTCCTCGGTCATGACTTGTATATACATGGTCCACTTGGGAAAATCTTCATTTTCTATTGAATTTAATAAATCATTTTGGTGGCTTTCTCTATCCTTGCCAACTAATTTTTCAGCTTCTTCATCAGTGAAATTTTCTATTCCTTGTTGAGTTTTTAAATGGAATTTAACCCATACTCTTTCATTTTTTTCATTAATCATTGAATAAGTATGTGACCCGTAACCATTCATATGTCGATAGGATTTAGATATTCCTCTGTCACTCATGGTAATGGTAACTTGGTGTAAAGACTCAGGCAACAAAGTCCAAAAGTCCCAGTTATTTTTTGCACTTCTTAAATTTGTTTTAGGATCCCGTTTGACAGCCCTATTTAAGTCAGGGAATCTTAAAGGATCTCTAATAAAGAAAACAGGTGTGTTATTTCCAACCAAATCCCAATTGCCATCTTCTGTATAAAACTTCATGGCAAATCCTCTTATGTCTCTTTCGGCATCCGCAGCTCCTCTTTCACCTGCAACAGTTGAAAATCTAACAAACATATCTGTTTTTTTTCCGATGCCATTAAAAATCTTTGCTTTAGTATATTTTGTAATATCGTGTGTTAGTGTAAACGTACCAAATGCACCAGAACCTTTTGCATGCATCCTTCTTTCTGGAATGACCTCTCTATCAAAGTGAGCCAGTTTTTCTAAATACCATACATCTTGTAAAAGCATTGGTCCTCTTTTACCGGCGGTCATTGAATTTTCATTGTCATACACAGGTGCTCCAACATAATTTGTTAATTTCTTTGAATCATCTTTTTTTGACATATTAAGTCCCTTCCGGCCTTAGCCTTTTATTTATATAAATTTATATTGTCAATCTATCAATCACCTAATTTTTAGATGATAAAAAAATAGACACACCAAAAAGGCGTATCTAGATTTCATTTTCTAAATAAAATACATAAAAAGACATTTGAATACGATAGTTTCCGTCTTCTAATAAGGTAGATTGTAAAGTATCAATATAGTAAAGTTGTTCTTGATTATGAAGTAGACTTAGATAATCTAGCATTTGAGATAAATCATCAATGTTTATTGATGCAATAATTTCTTTAACAATTATATCTTCAGGTAGAGAATTATTTAAAGGATTGCTTGAAGAAGTAGAGATTGTAATCTGGTTACTATTTTCTAAAATGATACCAGACATATTTAATATCAAGATAACTTCGTCTTTTAAATAATAGTCAAAATGATGATTTTCAAAACCTGTATAAATCATACCTGCGGTGATTTCTGATGGTACTGCTGATTGGTGCTGAGAAATCATCAGATTAATATCTCTTTGGATTTGAGCGGTTTCAGCTTCTACACTATCTAGTCTTTGCTCTAAAACATAATTCACCAACATATAAGTGGGAAAAATGATAATGATGATAATCAAAAATGCATAGAAAGGTCTAAACCGTGATTGCTTTTTTCCGAAGACGTTTGTTTTACGCATAATATATTGTCACCTCCACGAGGCCATCAGACACTATGCTTTCTATGGGCTCAGAAATAATCCATTTATTTTCGTCAGAAGTGTCTGTTAAACCATATGTTTCATAAATATTTAAAATGTAGTTTAAACATTCGTAGGTTGTATCGCCTTGGATAGTTAACACAATCAATTTATCCTGAGCATAGATTTCAAAATTCGTGATTTCTAGGCTACCGAATAATGCATTTTTTAGGTCTCCTAGTTCATCAAGCGGAAGAAATGCTTGGTTATCATTAATTAACTGGTAAGCGTTAGTATATTCATTAGGGACTTCAAGAATGTTATCATCATTTATATTTTTTTCAATTCTATTCTTTGTTACTATCAAAGATTCATTGATAAATTGTTGTTCAATAATCTCTTGTCTTGTCTCATAATAAGGCAAGTATATAACGGCGATAGATGTAAATATAGCTAATGCAAATATAATAATATAATAACCTATAAATCTCAGTCTATTAACTCTATTCAATTTAAAATCAATAATCTTTTCGTTTTTCTCACGTTTTAATAAGATTTCGTTAGATGCATAAGGCACAACAACACCCTTAGATAGTGTTTTAAAAAAATTTTCATAATTTTTTAGACTAAATAATGTGGGATTTAACTCTTCGATTCTTGGTAACATATAGTCTTCAATATCTTTTGATTCTAAAGACTCATTAAGATTAAAGACAATTGTTTTTTCTATTTCTTTATTACCATCTCGTTTATTGTATTGATAGTAATTGGCTACACGTTCACAATATATTTCGAAATGATTAAAGAAGTTTTCTCTATTGCCTTCGTATTCTTCAATAATGCCAAAAACTAGTTGTTCGTTTTCAACAATTTGAATGGACATTAGGTGATCATATAAGCTGACCAACATAATATTTTTATCTTTGTTCTCAGAACCTATGTCTGAAATTTCCATTAATGCAGACACAGCTAAATCAAAAATAATATCTTTGATACCCAATTTTTCTAAGACATCATAATAATCATGTAAAAGGTTCTTATCGGCTATGTAGAACAACACAGTATAGTTTTCTTCAGTTTCGTTCTTTACTTGATAAGAGATAATTGTTTCATCAAAAGGAACGTGAAATTTTTTATTAAGTTGGTCGTTAAAGTATTCTTTAATAGATTTACGCTTTAAATCACTTTTACTTATATTGAACTCGCGAACTAATATATTTTGGTCTTGAACGACTAAGCGGATAAATTTCGGTTTAATTTTGTTTCTTTTCCACATAGATTTTAATTGATCAAGTAACATCTCAGGTTCTTTAATATAACCGTTTTCAATAACCTTTAAAGGGAGGTTGTCTTGACTGTATATTTGTTTGTTATCTTCTTCATCTAAAGTGCCACCGAAAAAAGCAATACCGTTATCTGTAATAAATAAACTAAGTGGGTTCTTATCTTTTTTCATTTATATCACACTCCTAATAAATTTAAGTACCATTGAATTATACTCTGTCCAAACCAAAACACTAGCAATACACCAATGCTAATCATTGGAATAAAAGCCATCTCTTTACCTGTTTTAACTCTCATCATGATAGCATAAATTAAACCAATAAATGAAGCTAAGAATATTGCTAATAAGCCCTCAACAAAAGTTAATGCAAATCCAATCATAAGAAACAGTTTGATATCTCCTCCACCAAGGGCTTCTTTTTTAAATGCATATCTTCCTAAAAGTGCCAAGACTATTAAGATAGAAAATAAACCAAATGATGAAACAAGATGAATAAGAAAATTACCTTGTATGATTTGTATTGTCATTATAAACAATAGCCCAATAATCCAAACCCTATCAATGACTTCGTGATAATATAAATCACTAATTGATAAAGTCATTAAGACAGTCATTAAAATAAAAGAAAGAAGAAGCTCTAAATTAATGTCTCCAATGATCAAATAAGATATAACAAATATAATACCACCAAAAAGTTCAAATATAGGATATTCTATAGATATTTTTTCTTTGCAATAATGACACTTACCCATATTAACAAGATAACCCACTATTGGAAAAACATCGATTAACCTTAATTGGTGCTGGCAATGATCACAATAACTTCTGTTTTTACTTGGCTCATTTCTAGGGATTCTATAACCTAATAAGTGAGCAAAAGAAGCAAATAAAGCTCCTAGTAAAAATATAAATATTCCATAGATTATATCCATAACAGTCTCTTTCCCTCTTTTATTATATTATACCGATAATAAGGCTAATTGTCTATAATTAATAGAAATAGAAAAAAAGAAGACCAAGGTCTTCTAAATATGATATTAATTTTGTCATTAATTTGTAGGTATTTCACCTGCTACTAAAAAACCATTTATTGTGATATAAGTATAAAGTTGACCTTCAGATAACTCACCAGTATCGTTATCGAATGTGATAAAGGATTTATCAACTGGTCTGGTTCTACCTCGTAAAGAGTCATAGTAAAATACCGAGACTGAATCCGTATTAAAACCAGTAAGATACCCTGATTCTGCCAATTCCTCAAGAGCGAAAGTACTTTCTTCATTTAAGTCTTCATCTAAAGCATATAGTCTAGCCGCATCTTTAACATTATCCCATTCTGCGAGGGCAGCTTTTTCTCTTTGATTTTCAATTAAGTTGCCGATTGTAGGTACTGCAACAGCTGCAATAACACCCAATATAACAATCACTGCTAAAATCTCAACAAGCGTTACAGCTTTGTTACTTCTAAGTAATTGCATCATTATAATTCCCCCATATGATTAAAAAATTAAATAATCTATTACACTCATATTTTATCACAATTAGTAAAACTATCATAATAGCTTTTAATATACATCAGCTAAATATAGTATATTTAAAGTAGTATAAAAGAATTAAGGAAGCGAGATTTATATAAAAAAAAGAAGACCGAAGTCTTCTTTTAGATAGTATAATAAATAAATTATTTAAGTGGTTTATTCCGAAATAGCGGTTTGAACTTCAAAAGTATTAATCAAAATAGATTTTCCGCTGGTATGTGATAGGTTCCCGCTTGAGTCAAATACAATATCAGTTATGGCTAGAGTTTGTTCAGGAGTTCCAGTAGTATACTCACCAAAATCAATAGAAATATATGATCCAGTACCAGCTGTGCCAGTTTCATCGTCAACCATATCTTCTAAAGTAAATGTACCTGAAGGATTTTCACTAGTCGCATATAATCTTGCTGCGTCTAATACATTTGCCCATTCTGTTTCTGCTGCGTTTTCTCTTTGGTTTTCAATTAAATTACCAATTGTAGGAACTGCAATAGCTGCAATAATACCTAAGATGACTATTACCGCTAGTACCTCTACTAAAGTAACACCTTTTCTATTCTTTAATAATTTAAACATATTATTTTCCTCCTAAGTTTTTTCTTTCTTTTACAAAATAATTCTACCATAAAATTTTCAAAAGTCAAAATTTATATTTAAATTTGTCCACCTAAAGAAATCATAGGTAATAATATGGCAAGAATCATAACACCAACAATGGAATAAACAAATAATAGTAGTATGGGTTGTAATGCATTCTTCAATTGATCCACTCTCATATCAGATACACCATTGTAATATTTGGCTAAATTTTTCATAAGATTTGGCACATCACTTGTTTTTTCACCTGTTGAAATCATTTTTGCCATGATAGGATCGATATAGTTGCTTTCCTCAAAGGCTTTTGAAAATTGTCTACCATCTTCAATGTAAGCGATGGTTTTCAGAATAATCCTTTTGTAAACTGTATTTTTAATAAAGGTTTTTATAATTTTTAAAGCATCCAATGTATTTACACCATTGGCTAACATTTGTGACAAAGCATTGGCTATCATAATTTGATTATGCATTTGGATAAGTTTGCCGATCACTGGAAGTTTTAATAGTATTTTTGTGAAGAGTAAATGAGATGCTTTATGGTATCTATTTAAACAATAAATGATGGAGACTATAGTGACAATGGTTATTAATATAATAATAATATAATTTTCAAAGAAATCACCTATACTTAAAAAGAAAATTGTAATACCTGGTAATTCAGCGTCTCCAAAAGAAGCAAATAAATCAGTAATATTTGGGAAAACAAATAATAACATACCAACTGCGATCAAAAGTGTTGCAATTAAATATATTATTGGCATTCTAACAGCACCTTTAATGCCTTTAGATATTTTTAATTGATTATCATAGTAATCAGCCATTTGAATAATCATTCCATCCAAATCACCACTAATTTCTCCAACTTGCACCATTTGGACCAATAGTTTAGGAAACTCTTTTGGTCTTTTAGATAAAGCATTTGAAAAGCTGTGGCCATTATAAACTTCATGATAGAGTTCAAAATATAATCTTCTTAAATTCTTTTTTTCATTTTGTAATGATAATAACTCTAAAGCAGAGAGAAGAGGGACACCTGCACTTAAGAGTGATCCTAATTGCTTTAGAAAAAAGATTAAATCATTTTGCTTTAATAATGAGCCAATAGTTATGTTATTGAGTATAGTGATAATACTTGTATATTCTTTGATTTCTAAGACTTCATAATTTTTTGTTTCAACAAATTTTTTACAAATATCCCGATTAATAGCTTCTATTTTACCTTTAATAATTTTACCGTCTTTATTTTTAGCGACATATTTAAAACTTCTAATTTTCAAAATATCACCCTCTAATCTTTTGTGACTTTCAATAATTCTTCCATGGTCGTTAAGCCATCTTTAACTTTTTTTAGACCAGAAGCCATTAAAGAAACCATGCCTTCATCTTTAGCCAATGCTTCTAAGTCACTGTTAGATGCATTCTTTGAAATTAATTTTTCCATGTCTTTCGAAATTGACAATACTTCAAATATAGCGACACGGCCAGCATATCCTTTGAAATTACATGAAGGACAACCTTTTGGATGTTTTAAATGTTTAACATCGATGTTATATTTATCGAATAATTCTTTTTCTTTATCTTGTATATCAACTTTATATGAGCATTCAGGGCATAATTTTCTTACCAAACGCTGAGCGATAATACCAGTCAGTGAAGAACCAATAAGAAATGGTTCAATATCCATGTCTAACAAACGTGAGATGGTCTTGACTGCACTATTTGTATGGATGGTTGATAATACTAAGTGACCGGTTAAAGATGCTCTAACAGAGATATCAGCGGTTTCTACATCTCTGATTTCACCAATCATTATAATATTCGGGTCTTGTCTCAAAATAGATCTTAGGGCATTGGCGAATGTTAAGTCTATTTCAGGTTTTACCTGTACTTGATTAATACCCTCAACTTTAATTTCTACAGGATCTTCAACAGTAACAATATTAACATCATCTTGGTTGAGTTCGTGTAAGCATGCATATAAAGTTGTTGTTTTACCAGAACCTGTTGGTCCGCTAACTAAAACAATTCCATTTGGTGTTTGAATCATATTTCTTACAAGAGATTCTTCTCGATCACTTAAACCTAATGTTGAAACGCTATCTAATTGATCGGATATATCTAATAGGCGCATCACAACTTTTTCACCACGAACTGTTGGTAATGTTGAAATTCTTAAGTCTAGATTTTTACGCTGAATCAATGTTTGTATACGACCATCTTGTGGCTTTCTAGTTTCGGTAATATCCATATTTGCCATAACCTTAATACGACTCACCATTTGCTTGTGGATTTTTAAAGGTAATTCTCTGACCATATCTAAAACTCCATCTACCCTGTAGCGGATGATGACTTTATCATCTAAAGGATCAATATGAATATCACTGGCCCTTTGAAATACTGCTGAAGTTAATATTTGATTAACGAGTTTCACCATTGGTGTTGATTCAATTTCTGAATCAATACCATTTTCAACATCAAAGACAACATCTTTCTTTATACCTAGAGCTTCTAATGTTCTAGAGAAGCCATAATATTTTTCTATTTGTGAAATAATATCATTTTTAGGCGCCGAATAAGCAACAGGTCTTAAACCTGTTAGTAATCTTAATTCTTCTATAACAGTAAAATCCAAAGGATCTGATGTTACGAAAAGAAGTCTCATACCATCAATCTTAAAAGGAATGATGTTATGTCTTCGACAAAATTCCTCATCAATTAACTCTAAAACATCTTCATCAATGTTCATATTTTGCAAAGAGACTCTTTTTACACCAGTGGTATCCTCTAAGGCTTTTAATATTTGGGCTTCTGTAGTGATACCCAACCGTACAAAAGTTTCTCCTAAGCGCTCTGATTCTTTTTGAACATCTAAGGCTTTGGATAACTCTTTCTCTGTAATAATATCTTTGTCAGTTAAAATATCTCCAATTCTCTTTAAAGCCATTTAATCACCTGCTTTCTCAACGATGTTTTGTGCAATAACTTCGCTGATTGATTCTTGTGTTTCTGTAAAATATATTTCATAAGTTGTTTGACTATTATCTGAATTAGTAATGGTTCTTATATAGCGTATAATTTCACCAGGTTGACCAGTTGTCAGGATGTCTTGATAAATAGTCTCGTTTTCATCATCGCTCACAATATATGCTGAATCAGTTAAGGTCGGATCATCTTCGTAGATTGTATCATAAGGAACAACTACAGGAACTTCGCTAATGTCAAAACCTTTAATATAAGGTGATCCAACTAAGTTAGCTTCTAGTGATGAGCCACTTATGAATATTTCTATAGAATAACTTTGACGATAGTCATTATCAAATTTAAAATCAAAGCCATTATTTTTTAGTATTCTTATAGGTACATCAAATTCTAGCCAGATTGGATTAGTTGTTGGTTGATAGAACTGGTAATGTTTGAAATGACTTTCTAGGGTCAAGTCAAAAATAATTGAGGCTAAATAACTTAAGGTTTTGTTGCTGAAATTATGACTTTCAAAGAAATCCAGGATTGAAAATACAGCTTCACCTTGGATATCGATAATTAATTCAGATGGTAATTCATCTAAAATATCGTTATCACTGACAAGGTAACTCTTGTTAATTAATACAGCGTCTTTGTATGAATCTGAAAAATAGTTCTCCAAATTAAAAGTAACAAAATAATTAAAAACGCTCAATTGGTTGGCGATAGCATTGATAAACGAATTTATAGATAATTGATCAATAATTGTTTGGCCAAATACATTTTCTAATTCATCAACGAGTTCCGCTTGATTAGTCACATTAAAATAAGCGTGATTATTTTGGTTTTCAACTAGAACATCAAGAATCTCATCAGTCGCTATATCATAATAGGATAAGTCAATAATATATTCTTTGTTTTGGTAAACAACTATATATTCAGCTTCTTCAGAGAACTCAGTATAAGCGTTTTCTAACAATGATTCATATTGACTTTCGTCATTCCCTAAATATATATGTGCAACCCTCGTATTAAAGTCATTGGCTTGGATACGAAAATTATAAAACATAAAAACTGAAAATAGAATTGATAAAAATAAAATGATAATTGAGACAAAAAATAATAAATTGTTTTTTATCCATCTTTTAGTTCTTTCCATAGATTGCCTCCCTTTACTTCATTATATCAAAAAATTCGATATAGAAAGCGACTATTTTTATATATTGTTTAATATTTTATAAAATCTATTATATAATGTAGATACGTAAGAGGTAATTGGAGGTGAAGATAAATTGAAATTATTAAATAAAAAAGCAGTGACACTAGTTGAAACACTTGCGTCAGTTGTTATATTGTCATTTGTCTTTACCGTTGTTTTAACCTTGATAGTTAATGCAAGAGTCAATACAATAAGAATTAATGATAGAGTTGTGGCTGTAAATGTGGCCAAAACCATCAGGGATAGCATAGAAAGAAATTCTAGTTATGATGGTTTGATTGATAATGTATCAGATGGTGATTATACTATGACTTTAAGTAATTGTGGCGAAATAGCCAATGGATGTTCGCTTTTTTCTTATAGTGTAGAGGGTGATACCTTTGATGATGAAGTTACAATTACCTTCTTGCAATCAACAGTTGATAGCTTAAATTATAATGTTATACATTTTGAAGTCACTATTGTGTATTATGAATCTAATGACATTACGATTGAAGGTTTAATTTATGAATAAAAAAGCTGTGACAATTGTAGAGTTACTAGCGTCGATTGTGATTATGACAATTGTGGCCTCTTTAGTCGCAATTTTATTATCAACTTACAGAAGTGTGAACCAAGACATAACCGATGAATCAAAAGCCAATATAGAGTCAACTTTATTATTTCAATCAATTAGAAATGATCTAAATGCTTTTTCCCCAACAGACTATGAGGCGTGTGCAGTGGATGACTGCATCGTTTTGGTAAAAACATTTGAATATATTTATCTAGAAGAGGGAATAACATTAAGTGTTTATGAGCCTGCGGAAACCATTAATTTTCGAGTGGATAATCAAGCAATCAGTTTTAGCGACCAAACTTATAATGTAGATTACTTTTCTATTGGTCAAGATACAAGTTTATTATACTCAATAACCGCGAGTAACTTAGTCATTGAATTAAACCTTGTTTTAGAATCAACTAAAAATACATACAATTTTTTAATGACATACACATATAAAATCGAAACTACACCAGCAACATAGTGAGGTGGTGGATATGAAATTAAAATTAAATAAAAAAGGTATGAGTTTACCTGCTATGCTTGCCATAATAACTTTTTTAATCGGTAGTTTATTGGCGATTATCACAACAAGTATAAACCGTGCTCAATTAATTGAGAGAAGTATAGATTATACAGAAGAATATGTAAACTATACCAACAACATTAGAGCAGTACAAACCATCATTGCTAGAGATGAAATTACAGATGAAACTGAAATTGCTAACTTAACAATCTACTTTAATATCCAATATAGCCAGCCAAATCCAGCGGTTTATAGATTTTATAAAGAACTAGATTCAGTTAATCGAACTGTATCAGGATATTTAGCTGAAAGCACTGAACTTATTGAAACCTATGATGAAATATTTAGTCATGATGGTACAGATGATTTTGAGTTGTCACCACTGGTTACATCAACAACAATGTTTAAAGAATACTCAAAAAGTTATATCTCTGAAAATTTTACTGGAATATCATTAACAGATGAGTTTGAGAGTTTAACTGACTTTGATGATATTGTTGAGTTTTACGAAGACATTCCTAATTATTCAGTTGAATCACCTTCCTATATTAGGAATCAAGTTAATCCAGTTATAAATGATTATATTTTTATTGATGACGACCTTCATTTAGAAGATAAAAATTTAACAATCAATCCAGGATATTTATTAATTATAGATGGAGATTTAACCACTGAAGGAGATGTGAATATTACCGGTAATATTGTGATTAATGGTGATTTTGAAATAACAGGGAAAAAGAAAGATAACCGAAACATTATCGGAACTTTTTATGTGAACGGTGATTTAGAAATAGAGAGTTTTGCAAATGTAGGAACACAAAGTAGACCATCATTCTTTTTTGTAACTGAAGAAATCGAAGTAGAAAACCGAGTAACTGTTTATGGGTTCTTTATTGCTGATGAAATATCAGTTAGCAGTGGTACTATTTTAAATGGTGGTGTTTATGCTAACGATGAACTAGATGTAAATGACAATAAAGTCTATTACTATCCCATTGATAATCAAGATTTAGATGATTATGGTGTAGCTTCAAGCATTATTGTTGAGTCAACTTCAGGCGAAACTACTTTTACATATACGGAACCAAAATTTGAGTAGGAGGTATTATGAAGAAATTATTTTTTAGATTTTATCAAAAACTAATGTATGTTTTAACGGTATTCATTTCTTTTAAGGAACCAAAAATCATTGGTGATAAACAAGCGATAAAAAAGGTTCCTTTTATATTAAAAGAAAAGAATAAAAGCATGGTTTTTATTGTCACTGATGATTTTCTGGTGAAAACAGATGTTTTTAAAAACCTTTTAAAAATATTGGAAGAGAATAAAGTAGAATATAAAATTTACGATAAAACTAAACCCAATCCAAGCATTGATTTAATCGAAGAGGCATTGCTAATTTATAAAGATAATCAATGTGATTCTTTAATTGCTTATGGTGGTGGTTCTGTGATTGATTTAGCAAAAGTTGTTGGTGCTAGAGTCGTAAGACCTAGATTAACAATTGAGAAAATGCGGGGTACATTAAAGGTTATAAAAAAGATTCCTTTATTAATTGCTATACCTTCAACAGTTGGTACAGGCTCAGAGGCTACGCTTGCCGCAGTGGTTTCTAACCGAGATACTCAGGAAAAATATGCGATTATGGATCCTGCATTAATGCCACACTATGCCGTTTTAGATATAGATGTTGTTAAGAGTTTGCCAAAAAAACTTATTGCTCAAACTGGTATGGATGCGTTAACACATGCAGTAGAAGCATATATTGGTAAAGCTAATACAAAAAAGACTAAAGAAATGGCGCTAAGTGCTGTTAAGATTATATTCGAGAATTTGAAGAAAGCCTATGAAGGTGATTTAGATGCTTTAAGTGAAATGCAATTGGCTGCTTATCAAGCAGGGGTTGCTTTCACAAGAGCTTATGTTGGGAATGTTCATGCAATTGCCCATCAAATGAGCGCCTATTATCATTTGGGTCATGGCTATGCGAATGCAGTTATTTTACCACATGTATTAAGGTATTATGCTAGTAAAACAAATAAGAAACTTTCGAATTTAATGAATGTTTTAGAGCCAGATTCAAATAAACCTTCAAGTGAGAAAGCAGAAGAATTTATTAAAAGAATAGAAGAACTAAAAGCAGATTTAAAAATTGATCAAACTTTCAATGGTTTAATTAAAGAAAAAGATAAAAACTCAATAATAGAAAAAGCATATAAAGAAGCAAATCCTTTATATCCAGTACCAGTTATTTTTTCAAGAAATGACTTTAGAACGTTGATTAATAAAATAAATGAAAGTTCATAGCCGAACACCTTGACAATTATTGTTAATATTCGATATACTAGAACATGACAATATAATCTCTTAGAAGGGCGTTGATTTGATTGAAAAAAACGTATGGAGGTATACTATTATTCATTTTACTTCTGGCTTTTTGGTTTGTCTTATCATTTGAGGTAAGTTTGTATATAGCAATCATTGGCTTTGCTGTATCACTGATGGTTGTAATTTTTAACTATGATTTAATTTTTAACAAAGCAGAAATAACAAAGCTCACAATCAGAACGATTTTTAGTTTTTTCGTTCTGATTTTTATTTTGCTTTATAACATAGTTGTTTCAAATATTGAAGTGGCTAAAATAGTGTTAAGCAAAAAAATGCCGATAGATCCTGGTTTTGTAACAATAAAGAATAAACTTAATAAGGAGCTCAATCAAGCACTATATGCAAATGCAATAACCTTAACACCGGGAACATTAACTGTCGATATGAATCACGATGAGATTGTTGTTCATGGGCTGTTGAGACAACATGTAAAAGATCTAGAAGGTAGCCGTATGGAAAAAGCTTTCTTGGATTTAGAGAGGGTGAAAAAAAATGATTGAGACTGCTGTATTGATCGCAACCATTATTTTGGTTTTATTAACTTTTGCAGGACTTTATAGAGCAATAGTTGGTCCTACAGTTGAAGATAGAATTGTGGCAATCAACATGATTGCGACAAAGGTTACTGCAATTATTGTCATGATCGCTTTAATCACCAACCAAAAGTTCTTCGTCGATGTTGCGCTTGTCTATGCGTTATTAGGCTTTATTACTACCATTGGCTTAGCCAAACTACTTATGAAAGGAAAATTGGGAAGATGGAAATAGTTCTAAACATTATCATTTTATTATTTTTAATTTCAGGTTTATTTTTCTTTTTCGTAGGTGTGGTAGGTTTATTAAGAATGCCTAATGTATTTACAAGAATGCATGCAACAACCAAATGCGATACCATGGGTGCGGGTTTGGTTTTTGCTGGATTAATTATGTGGCAAGGTGCAACCTTTATCTCTGCTAATATTTTACTTATCCTTATTTTTGTTTGGCTCACAAACCCGACAGCTGCTCATGCAATTGCTAAAACAGCATATAAGCGTTTGGAGACTGGGCTTTTAGAAGAGGATGGTGAATAACATGGTCTTTATGAATGTATTGATTGTAGTCTTTTTAATCATATGTGCATTTGCGATTGGTAAAATTAAAGACTTAATTGGTGCCGTTGTTTTGTTTTCAGCATATTCACTGGTGATGTCTATTCTTTGGCTGTTATTAAATTCACCAGATGTTGCCATTACTGAAGCAGCAATAGGCGCTGGTGTGACTTCTATTTTGTTCTTCGCTGTTATCAGTAAAACAAAGAGGTATGAAAAATGAAAAATATATTTGCGAATATCGTATTCATATTATTATTTGTTTTATTAATTTATGGTGTTATGCAATTACCGACAGAAGCAACAACTGATGCACCTGCTTACAATGAAGTTGTTGACTATTATGTTGAAGAGGGGGCTGATGAAACGAATGCATCAAATCTCATCGCTGCCATCTTAGCGGATTATAGAGCCTTTGATACCTTAGGTGAAACCATTGTTTTATTCACCTCTGTTGTGGCTGTAGGATCTGTATTGAGATCAACAAAACATGATAGAGATTTAACAGAGGAGGGTAAAAAAGATGAATGATATTATTATTAAAAATATCACAAGAATTATTATTCCTTTTGCCCAAATTTATGGTATTTTTATCATTTTGAATGGTCATATTTCTCCTGGTGGAGGATTTGCTGGTGGGGCAGTTATAGGAACAACATTAATTTTATATACACTTGTTTTTGGCCGCGAAAAAGGAAAGAAAAAGTTTTCTCATAGAACATCTGAAATTGCTGAAAGTGGCGGTATCATGTTGTTTGTATTTATTGGAATCATCGGTATAATTGTTGCTGGTAGCTTTTTGACGAATATAGATGCTGGTTTTCCAAAAGGCGAACTTGGTGTGATTTTATCTGGTGGGTTTATTCCTATACTGATGATAGGGATTGGAATAAAAGTAACCTCAACCATGATATCATTATTTAACTTATTGATTGATGAGGAAAAACTATGAATGAGATTATCCAATTAATTGTAGAAAAAATTAATTACATAGGTGCAGTCGCTTTATTTGTTATTGGATTAAGAATTGTTGTTTTACATTCTAATTTAATCAAACGGATTATGGGCATTAACATTATGGGAACAGGAGTTTTCTTGTTTTTTGTTGCCATAGGTAATGTCACTGGTGGGAGAACGCCTATTGTTGGGGATAACCCTGATATTGTCTTTATTAATCCATTACCATCAGTTTTTATCCTTACAGGTATTGTTGTTGTAGTATCAATCACAGTTTATTCATTAAGTCTTGTAATACGTATTTATCAAAATTACGGTACCATTGATCAAAGAGAATTGGCTAGACTTATAAATGAGGAAGACAATGTTCGTTGAACAATTGCCGATAATAAACTTAATACTATTTCTATTTATGGCGTTAATCATTCCTTTGTTGAAAAGACGTCCTTTTAAAATCACGCTTATACTTGGTTTTATCGTATTAGGACTAGTGCTTGCATCATCAATATATTTGCTATGGTATGTCAATAACGTCGATAGTATATCTTATACTTTTGGTGGTCATGAAGCAAGATTTGGTATTGAATTTTTAATTAATCCATTTTCAGCTTTATTCTCAACCATGATTCTAGGATTAGCGATGATTATTTATATCTATTCTAGCGGGGATGCAACTGAAGGCGTTGAAAGTAGTGAATATGGTCGTTACTATGTATTATTATTTATTTTGTTGATGGCTTTATTCGGTATTTTATATACCAATGACTTATTTAATACTTATGTATTTATTGAAATACTTTCCATTACCACTTGTGCCATAGTGAGTATAAAAAAGAAAAAAGAAACTTATACATCTGCTTTTAGATATATCATGATGAATGAAATTGGTTCACTTTCATACTTGTTTGGTGTTGCGCTTATTTATATGGCAACAGGTTATACAAATATTAGCATGATTTCAGAAACAATCTCTGTAGCCTTTAGCGCAAACCCAGTGAATATTATCATTGCGCTAGGATTTATGGTTGCTGGACTAGGCATTAAAACTGCAGTTTTTCCATTGCATATATGGTTGCCGGATGCATACTCAAATGCTCCAAGTACATCAAGTGCAATTCTTTCAGGTATCATAAGTAAAGGATATATTTTAGTATTGATAAAAGTTTTATATCAAGTATTTGGTTTAGATATATTAAGAGAACTTAATATTCAAGTTGTTCTTTTGGTTCTGGCAGGAACAGCAATGATTGCTGGATCCATTTTCGCCATAGCTCAAAAGGATGTTAAGCGGATGTTGGCTTATTCTTCTGTATCGCAGGTGGGATATATTCTGTTAGGAGTTGCTTTGTTTAGTTTCCTTGGTTTAAGAGCTGCTTTCTTTCATATATTTTCACACGCTATTATGAAAACAGCACTTTTCTTATCTGTTGGAGAAATAATTTTCTATAAGAAGACAAGAAAAGTAAATGACTTTGATGGATTAGGTTTTATCATGCCTGTGGCAATGGGTGTATTTAGTATTGCTGCTTTAGGAATGATTGGTATTCCTTTAACCAGTGGTTTTATTTCTAAATTGAATTTAGGAATAGCGATATTGGATAATAACTATATTGTCTTCTTGATCATTTTAATCCTATCTAGTTTGTTAAATGTTCTTTATTATTTGCCAATCATCATTTTAGGATTCTTAAGAAATGAAAAATATCATTATCGGATGACACGAATAGAACATACACCAACAACAATGATTACTCCTTTATTTATTTTAGGATTTTTGATTATTGGTTTAGGTTTATTTCCAAATGTGATTTTTCCTATGATAGATGCTGCAGTAAATACTTTAATTCCTTAATAAATTTTCTAAATATATATTAAACAACTTTTGCGAAAGAGGACAACATAATGGTTGAACAATTACCCATTCTAAATTTAATATTATTTATTTTAATGGCATTAATCATACCTTTACTAAGGAGAAAGCCATTTAAAATCACACTGATTTTAGGGCTCTTTGTATTAGGAGTTGTTTTCGTGTCATCAAGTTATTTGCTATGGTATGTTAATCGAGTTGGTAATATTTCTTACACATTTGGTGGACATGAAGCAAGGTTAGGTATTGAATTTCTCGTAAATCCATTTTCAGCTTTATTTTCAACAATGGTTATCTTTTTAGCGACAATCATTTATATATATTCAATTGGTGATGCGACAGAAGGTATAGAGAAAACTGAGTATGGAAGATATTATGTTTTGTTATTTATATTACTTATGGCTATGTTTGGTATTTTGTATACCAATGATTTATTTAATACTTATGTATTTATTGAGATTTTGTCAATTACCACTTGTGCAATTATCAGTATTAAGAAGAAGAAGGAAACTTATAATTCTGCATTTAGATATGTCATGATGAATGAAATTGGATCGTTATCATACTTAATGGGTGTGGCTTTGATTTATATGGCTACAGGCTATACCAATATTTCTTTTCTAGCTGAAAATATGCAAACAATATTTGCTGATTATACATTAAATATGAGTTTTGCTTTAGGATTTATGGTTGTTGGGCTTGGTATTAAAGCTGCAATATTTCCTTTTCATGTTTGGTTACCAGATGCGCATTCTAGTGCACCTAGCACATCAAGTGCTATTCTTTCAGCCATAGTTATTAAAGTATACATTTTGGTTTTGGTTAAAGTCTTATTTGGTATCTTTGGAATTGATATCTTAAATCAATTACACTTACCAACTATTCTTTTAGTCTTATCAGCGACCGCCATGATTGCGGGCTCCATATTCGCTATTGCACAAAAAGATGTTAAGCGGATGCTTGGTTATTCATCTGTTGCCCAAATGGGTTATATTTTATTAGGGATTTCTTTGGTGAGTTTTTTGGGGTTGAGAGCTGCATTTTTCCATATAATTTCGCATGGTTTAATGAAAACAGCCTTATTCTTATCAGTCGGAGAAATCATTTACTATAAAAAGACAAGAAGAGTAAATGACTTTGATGGTATGGGATTCATTATGCCTGTAGCAATGGGGGTATTTAGTATTGCTGCTTTGGGGATGATTGGGTTACCCTTAACCAGTGGTTTTATCTCAAAGTTTAATTTAGGAATTGCAGCATTAGATAATAATTATGTTATATTTTTGGTGATTTTAATTTTATCAAGTTTATTGAATGTCATTTACTATTTACCAATCATTATTTTGGCCTTCCTTAGAAATGAAAAGTATCATTACCGGTTAACGCGTATAGAAAAAACACCACGTACCATGATTACACCCCTTGTATTTTTAGGGTTGTTAATCATTTTCTTAGGTATTTTTCCCAATGTCATTATGCCATTTATAGAATCGGCAGTAGAAATATTTATACAATAATATAGGAGATGTCAGATGAAGTTTAGAAGAATAAGTGTTTTTGATCAAATGGCAAGAATAAATACAATTTTAGTTGCTTTTGCTATGCTTTTATTATTAGCTTTCATTGGCTATGCCAAAGATTGGTTTAATATGAGCACGGCTTTTTTAGAAAGCGAATTATATTCTAATATTATTGACTCTACTTGGATTCAGTATATGCCAATATTAATCTTTTCTATTCCAATGATAGGTGCGATTATTGAGGCAGTAGTTGCTAGAAATTCTGCGGATTATAGAGATAAATCTGTTATTTACATGGGTTTATTAACGCTGATAGTTGTTGTATTTATGTACCCGATAGGCTTGGCAGATGTGATTCGGTTAGAAATACCAAATGTTTTAGCGCTTGGTATTAGTTTCAGAGTAGATATGTTGAGTTATGCGGTGATGTTATTATCGTCTTTCATATGGTTCTTTGTCATGATTTATGCACATGAATATATGAAAAAAGAAGAAAAGAGTACAAGATTTTTCTTTTTCTTATCATTGACTTACGGATCAGTTCTTGGTGCAATTATGTCAGGCGATTTACTGACCATGTTTTTATTCTTTGAGATTATGACTGTTGTTTCTTATATGTTGGTTATCCATGGACAAAATGATGCGTCTTATAAAGCAGGATATAATTATATCGTTATGGGTCTTATTGGTGGTTTTTTGATTTTGACTGCTTTGTTTTTAATATATTTTAATTTGGGTACACTTAGTTTTGAGTCCCTTATTGATGAAATGGCTCAATTAGGAAATCTAAAATATTGGATTATGGGCTTGCTTGTATTTGGCTTTGGTATTAAGGCAGGTATGGCACCCGTACATGTTTGGTTGCCTAGGGCCCATCCGGTTGCACCGTCGCCTGCCAGTGCAATTCTGTCTGGTGTTATGATTAAAGTTGGCGCATTTGGAATTTTGAGGACAGCTTCTTCATATTACTTTCCAAGTAAAGATGTGGTAACGACCGTAACTGATCCGATTTGGCTTACAGCTGAAAGCATTGGGGCCATTATTATCTGGACAGGTATCATTACTATGACCTTAGGTGTTTTTCTTGCTTTACAACAGGCTAATATGAAGAAAATGTTAGCTTATCATTCAGTCAGTCAAATGGGCTATATTATCACTGGTATTGGTGTGGCCCTATACTTAGGTTATCAAGGCGCTATGGGCTATTCTGGTGCTTTATATCATATCATTAATCATGCCTTATTTAAATCACTTCTATTTATGATCGCAGGGGTGATATATTATCATACGCATGAGCTGGATATGTATAAATTAGGCGGTTTATGGAAAAAAATCCCCATAACAACCTTAGTTTTTATCGTTGCGGCTCTTGGGATTAGTGGGTTTCCATTATTCAATGGGTATGTATCGAAAACCATCTTACATCATGGGTTAACTGAAGCCTACCATTATGGCAGTTCAACCTTTATTTTTGCTGAAGTCATGTTTATCATTGTGAGTGCGGGAACAGCCTGTTCGTTTATTAAAATGGGGTATTATGTATTCTTCAAGAAGACAGACAATGATTATAGTAAGATACCTTTTGATTATTCGAGTCATGATATTGCGCTTTGGGCAATGGCAATAATTATCATTTTGATTGGTACTAATCCAATGTTCATACTGAATCACTTAATCGTACCACAATTAAATATGACTACTTATGATCCTTATTTTATAAGTCATTATATTTTAGAGTTAAATGTTTTTGCTTTCAAAGATCTAATAACAACATTTGGTATTATTGTATTTGGCTTTATTATTTTCTTTACTGGAAAAAGATTTAACCTTTTCCACTTGCGTTTACCAAAATGGTTAAGTGTTGAGTATATATTCTTTTTACCAGCATATTTATTAATGAGAAATTTATGTCGAATCTTGTATGGAGATAAATGCCCATATAATGAAGATGACTTTAAAAAGTTATCAGAAGAAGATATAGAAAAAGTAGGTTTCATAGATAGGTTTATTATAACGACCAATGTTGTTAATAGACGTTATGAGTCTAGTATTATTAGAGCTGATGCAATGATTTACTCAGTTGCTTTGGTCTTAGTCTTTATATTCTTATTAATATTTATGTAGAAAGTGTGGAAATATAAGTTTGAAGAAAAGAAAATTTAAAATTTTAGATAATATGGTTGGGGCAAATGCCGTAATGGTAAGCCTGTCTTTATTGTTGTTTTTTCTTTTCGTTTCATTTTTAAATAACTGGTTTAAGTTAAATAACATTATTGAAAATTCTAATGTTTACATACAGTATGTAAAGTTTTTAGGAAAACAAAAAATTGATATTTTCTTAATAATTTTTGTGCCTATAGTGGGTGCGGGAATTGAACTTTTATATAGAGATAAAAAGCCTTATAATCGAGACAAGTCTTTGATTTATATGGGCTTTTTTGTCATTTTACTGCTTATATTATTGTATCCAAAAGCCATCGCTGGTCAAGTTGATTATGAATTTTCTAGTGTATTACAACTTGGTTTAAGTTTTAGGATTGATATGCTTGGTTACACTGTTTTAATGGTTTCAGTATTTGTTTGGTTTTATGTTTTTGTCTATGCACATGAATATATGAAACATGAATTCCACAGTACAAGATTCTTTTTCTTTTTTGCTTTAACATATAGTTCTGTCTTAGGTGCAATTATGGCGGGTGATTTGTTCACCATGTTTATATTTTTTGAAGTAATGACATTGGCTTCATATACTCTAGTTATTCATGGTCAAGATGAAAAATCATATAAGGCTGGCTACAATTATATTGTTATGGGATTAATTGGAGGTTTTCTAATTTTTACCGCTATTTTATTAATATATTTTAACATTGGTGATTTAAGTTTTGCTACAGCCATTCACGAATTAAATTCAATGGGCTCGTTAAAGTATTGGATTATTGGACTGTTGATATTTGGATTTGGTATTAAAGCAGGGATGGCGCCTGTGCATGTATGGTTGCCAAGAGCTCATCCAGTTGCGCCTTCACCCGCCAGTGCTATTCTTTCAGGTATTATGATAAAAGTAGGTGCCTTTGGTATCATACGTGTGGCGACAAGCTATTATTTTCCTGGAACTAACGGTGTGGTAGATGCTTTAGATCCTGTTTGGTTTACTGCAAGTACAATTGGATCAATTATAATATGGACAGGTGTCTTTACTATGTTATTGGGTGTTTTTCTTGCCTTGCAACAAGAAAATATAAAAAAATTATTGGCTTATTCTTCAATAAGCCAAATGGGATATATTTTAACTGGGATTGGTATTGCCTTGTATTTAGGTTACCAAGGTGCAATGGGTTATACAGGTGCAGTTTATCATATTATTAATCATGCGATTTTTAAATCATTATTGTTTATGGTTGCAGGTGTGATATATTATCATACCAATGAACTTAATATGTATAAATTAGGAGGCATTTGGAAAAAATTACCTTTTACAAGCCTTGCTTTTATTATTGGTATGTTTGGTATTATTGGTATGCCTTTGTTTAATGGTTATATTTCAAAAACTATTCTTCACCACGGATTAGTAGAAGCATATGAATATGGCTCACAAGTATTTATAATAGCGGAGATTCTATTCATTATCGCAAGTATTGGAACTGTGACATATTTTGCTAAAATGTTTTATTATGTCTTTGTAAAAGATAATCAAAACGAGTATAAAGATTTGAAATTTGGTTTTACAAGTTTTGATTTAGCATTGGGTGCAATGTCTATATTTATCATCTGGATTGGTTTGAGGCCACAGTTTGTATTACAACATTTGATCATTCCACAGTTAAATTCCATGGCTTATTCAAAATATTTTATTGAATCATATATTGAAGGAATGAACTTGTTTATAGCTTATGACTTACTAATGGCTTATGGAATTATTATACTGGGTATTGGCTTATTCTATTTTGGAAAGAAATTGAATTGGTACAAGGTTAAGTTACCAAGATGGATGAATATTGAATATATATTTTTTTATCCAGCTTATTTATTTATGAGAAATTTATGTAGGATACTTTATGGGGATAGGTGTCCCTATAATGATGAAGAGTTTTCTAAGTTAAGAGAGTCCAATACAGAAAAGGTAACATTTATTGATAGGTTTATAATTACTGCAAATGTCTTAAACCGTCGTTATGAAACCACTATTATACATGCGGATGCATTTATATATCTTATGATAATATCGGCTATTTTTATTTTCTTTTTTATAAACAATTTATCATTGTTTTGATTCTTTTATGAGTATTTGTTTCGTTCTAAGTTTTTTTGTTAGGTGATATTTTACTTGTTTGCTATAATATTTAAAGTGAGGTAAGATTTATGGATGAAGCAAGAAGTAATTTACTCGGTAAAATGGATGTAAAAAAAGCTTTAATTAAACTTTCGGTTCCTGCCACAATCGCTATGATTGTGACAGCTTTATACAATTTAGTTGATACAATTTTTGTCGGACAAGGTGCAGGTGAAATTGCAATTGGCGCATTGTCAATTGCCAACCCAGTGCAAATGATTGTTATGGCATTTGCTTTAATGATTGGTATAGGTTCATCTTCAGTTTTTTCCAGAGCTTATGGAAGAAATGATTCAGAACACATGAGAAGGTCTGTCAATACTGCTGTTTTCATGGGTGTGTTTTTCTCAGTTATTATTGCGGGTGTTGGACTAATCTTTCTTGATGATTTGTTGTATTTTTTCGGCGCATCAGAAGGTAATATTGGATACGCAAGAGATTATCTTTTCTATATTTTAATTGGTTTGATTCCATTTTCACTTTCTATTATTTTTAATAATTTAGCAAGAGCAGAAGGTAGAGCAAACGTTGCAATGATTTCGATGATCATTGGTGCCGGTGTTAATATTATTTTAGACCCTATTTTTATCTTTGAATGGGGATTAAATATGGGTGTCAAAGGTGCAGCCATCGCAACCATTATAGCAAAAACAGTGGCTTTCATTTATGTGTTTTATGCTTCGACTTCGAAAAAGTCAAAATTAAATATTAATTTAAAGAAAATTTATCAAGTCGATTTTAAAATGATGGGAGAGATATCTTCCATTGGTTTTTCATCATTTATTAGGAATGCTTTAGGTGCTTTCCTAGTGATATTAATTAATAATTTAATTAATACATATAGTCCCGGCGATCCGGAAATCTATATATCCATATTTGGCGTTGTGAATCGTTTGGTTATGTTTTTATTGATGCCAGGTTTTGGTTTGGTTCAGGGCTTACAACCTATTGTAGGTTATAACTATGGCGCAAAACTTTATCAAAGGTTATATACTGTTATTGGTTATACGATGAAATTATTATCATACTATTTCTTAGGTGCCTTAGTATTAACCATGATTTTTGCAAATCAACTCTTTTCACTATTCAGTTCAGAAGAGGATTCTATATTGTTGAATGAAGGGCCTACAGCCCTGAGGATTGTAGCATTAGGATTTGTAGTTATAGGGTTTCAAGTCATTTTATCAAGTGTATATCAGGCCATGGGTTACCCAGTTCGCGCATTTTTAGTAGCTGCTTCGAGACAATTCTTGTTATTTGTACCAATTGTACTATTGTTTACATATTTGTTTGGTATTTCTGGTATATGGTGGACATTTGTCGCGTCAGATGTAATTGCTGGTGTTATATCATTATTTGTCTATAGATATGAAATGAGAATTTTACATAAAAGGATTCCTCAATCAATTCAAGAAGTAACATAAAGGAGTATAAAAATGGCAATTTTAATAAGTGATACCAATGATATTTATTATAATTTAGCGACTGAAGAATATTTAATGAGACATTTTGATTTGAAAGAAGATATTCTCTTTATTTGGTATGGGGCAAAAGCTTTTGTATATGGAAGAAATCAAAATCCTTTTATTGAAATTAAGCCTGATTATATCCGAGATAATACAATACCCAAGATTAGAAGAATTTCAGGTGGGGGTACAATATATCAGGATGAAGAAACCATAAATTTTTCATATATAACCAAAGACTATAAAGGAAAAATCAATAACTACTTATACTTTTTGGAACCAATTATTGGTCTCTTAAAATCCCATGATTTAAATGCACACTTTAAACCAAAATCTCACTTGTTTATTGACCAGAAAAAAATTTCAGGGAATGCACAAGCTTTCATAAATAATCGTTTACTACATCATGGTACCTTATTGTTTAACACAGACTTAAAAATTATTAATGAAGCATTAATTAAGTTCAAACAAGAAGCGAAAGGACATCAAATATTATCCAATAAACAACCTGTCCTAAATTTAAAAGAAGTATTAACTATGGATAAAGAATCATTTCTTGATAAGTTAGTCACTAATATTTCAAAAGAAAAAAATATAAAGAATAATGAAGTTATCCTGGATAAAGAAAAAATCAATCAAATCAAAAAAGATAAGTATTTGTCTTGGGATTGGAATTATGGTAAAACACCAAAATTCATGATTGATTCATTAATACATAATCAACTAGTTTCTATTTCAATTGAAAATGGTATCATAAAGGATATTGATTTAGAAGATAAAGAAAAATGGATTGGAAGAAAATATTTCTCTAAAGAATTTTTTGAATTACTTAAATAAAACAAAGAACCTAGTCATTTATAAACGACTAGGTTCTTTTATATATGGCCACTTGGCCTAAAACAAGAGAGAGTAAGTTAAATATGTATTGGTTTGTCTACAATGCCCCAAGCTGCTTCATTAAAGACTTCAGATATAGTCGGATGAGGATGAACTGCGTGAGCAATTTCATCAGCTGTCCCTTCAAGTTTCATTGTCATTACAGCCTCACTAATTAAATCTGATGCATTAGCAGCCACGATATGTACACCCAATATTTCATTGTATTTCTTAGATGCAATGATCTTGATAAAACCATCTGTTTCATTGGCCGATAAGGCCTTCCCATTCGCTTGTAATGGGAAAGTTGATGTTTTGAAATCTAATTTAGCTTCTTTGGCTTCTTTTTCAGTATAGCCAATTTGAGCAATTTCGGGGAAAGAATATATGGCTGATGGCATTTGTTTGTAATCTATGGTTTCTTTTTTACCTAGAATATGATTGACAGCAAGAATACCTTGGTGAGATGCAACGTGTGCCAACATCATTTTTCCATTCATATCACCAATAGCATAAACATTTTCAAGTGACGTTTGCATTGATTCATTGATTTCAACAAATTTTTTGTTCTTTTTAAGGTCTATTGATTCAAAGCCCTTTAGATTTGCTTTCATACCGACTGATAATAGAACTCTATCAGCATCTATGGTTTTTTCTTCACCAGATGATGTCTTATATGTGACATCTTTTTTTCCGATTTTATTAACAGTTGCCTCAGTAAAGACATCTATTTTATCTTTCTTGATGATTTTTATCATTGTGTCTCTGACGTCATCATCAACATTCAATAGTATCCTGTCTTCACGTTCAATGATGGTTACCTTGGTTCCAAAACTATTGAATATAGTTGCAAACTCTAAACCAATGACACCACCACCAATAACAACCAATTCTTTAGGAATGTCATCAATATCTAATAATTGTTTGCTAGTCATCAAATAGCCACTTTCATAAGCTTCTTTTAATCCATCAATTGGTGGTAATATTGGTGAAGCACCTGTTGAAAGAATGATGTTTTTTGTCTTAAGTGTTTCATCATTTACAACAATTTCGTTTTTATTTTTGACTTCACCGAAGCCTTGATATATATCAACATTGTTTTTCTTTAATAGTGATTTAACACCACCTGTTAAACGTCTGACAATGCGATCTTTTCTTTTCATAATTGCTTTCCAATTTGGTTTGATATCATCTTTATTTGCGACATCAATACCATAATCTTTAGCATGCATAAATTGAGTGTATACTTTAGCGCTTTTTAATAAAGCTTTGGTTGGGATACATCCCCAGTTTAAACATACGCCACCTATAGCTTCTTTTTCAATAATGGCTGTTTTTAAACCTTTTTGTGCTGCTTTAATTGCTGCAACATATCCACCAGGTCCTGCACCAAGTATTACAACATCATATGTGCTCATCGTATCATCCTTTCTAGTTCATCAATAGTAGTAATGGGTCTTTTAAGTATTTTTTAAATGCTAGCATTGCACGCCCACCATCTGCGCCATCAATAATCCTATGATCAAATGTTAGTGACAATGGTAAGATGTCTCTAATAACAATCTCATTATCTCTAACCACAGGTTTTTTATCAATTTTACCAATTCCTAAAATTGCTACTTCAGGGTGTTTGATAACTGGCGTTCCAGAGATAGCATCAAATGCGCCAAAGTTTGTAATTGAAATAGTACCTTTTTGTAAGTCGCTTAACTGAATTTTTCTTTCTTTTGCTAGTTTAGCGAGTTCTTCAACTTTGTTGGCTATTTCAAATAAACTTAATTGATCTGCATTTTTAATATTTGGAACAATTAAACCATCAGGTGTATCTACTGCAATACCAATGTTGATATTGTTACGGTAGATGATTTCTTCATTGACCTGATCAAATGAGCTATTTAAAATAGGGTAGTCTTTAATAGCTTTTGTTAGAGCTTTAATGATAAATGCCATATATGTTAACTTGACATTTTCATTAGCAGCTTTTTCTTTGTGTTCATTTCTAAAGCTAACTAAATCTGAAACATCTAATTCATCGATTAATGTAGTGTGAGGAATGATTTGTTTAGAAACAGTCATTGCTCTAACAACACTACGACGTAAACTTGAAATCTTTTCTCGTTTATCGCCTTCATGTGATTTGATTTCAGGAACATCGATTCCAGCTTGTTTAGTGGTGGTTAATTTTTCGCTTGATTGGGCACTTTGTTTATAGTTTTCAATATCCTCTTTTAAAACGCGCCCATGTTCGCCGCTGCCTTTGACTTGATTAATGTCTATATCTAAATCACTAGCCATCTTTCTAGCCACTGGTGTTGCCAATACTTTTTCATTTTTACTAGATGATTTTTTTGTCTCTTGAGAAGATTCAATAACTTCATCTGAAGATTCTAATTTACCAACAACGCCACCTTCATCTTCGTCTTCATCATCAGAAGAAGAGTCTTCTTTATCATTCTTTTCTTCGGATTCTTTTTCTTCGGTGTCGTCATCGCCATCAGAAGAGTCTTCTTTAGTTGAATCTTTTTCTTCAGTCTCTTCTTTGGTGCCTTCTCCATCATCAATTTTTGCTAATAAGTCTCCAACTTCAATCATTTCACCTTCATCAGGACCTAATTCAACAATGGTTCCATCAACTGGACAAGGGATTTCAGCATTAACTTTATCAGTTTCAACAATGACTAAAGTTTCACCTTCTTCAATTTTATCTCCCTTTTTATATTTCCATTCTAATATTTTTCCTTCGTGAATTCCTTCACCAATATCCGCAAATTTAAAATTAAACATTATTTTCCTCCCTCTATGCTTTTTGAGCCATGAGTTTTTTTACTTCATAAGCAATGCGTTCTGGTTTAATGATAAAGTGTTCCTCGCCTTTTGGAAGAGGCACAGTAACATCGAAACCAGTTAATCTTTTTGGTGCAGCTTCTAGATAGAAGAAAGCCTCTTCATTAATTCTAGATACTATTTCTGCAGCTGGACCAAATGATTTGACTGCTTCATGAACAACCAAAACGCGACCAGTTTTTTTTACTGATTCAATGATGGTTTCGGTATCCATTGGTGCAATTGTTCTCAAGTCGATAATTTCAGCATCGACACCTTCAACTTTTTTCATTGCTTTTTCAACTTCTCTAACAAGTGCTCCCCATGCAATAATGGTGATATCTTTACCTTCTTTAACCATTCTTGCTTTTCCTATTTCAACTTCATAGGCTTCATCAGGAATATCTTGTTTGAATGCTCTATAGATTCTTTTTGGTTCCATGATGATAACAGGATCTGGATGGTTTATAGCAGCCATTGTTAATCCTTTAGCATCATATGGTGTTGAGGGAATTACAAGTTTTAAACCTGGTATATGAGCATAAAGTGTTTCTAAACTTTCAGAGTGATGTTCTAAAGCTCTTACCCCTCCACCATATGGCATTCTAACAACCATTGGTAAATTATATTTACCGCGTGAACGGTTTCTAAATCTTGCAGCATGTGCTACGATTTGATTATAGCCAGGAAGAGAAAAACCTGAAAATTGCATTTCCACAACTGGTTTTAATCCATTAATGGCCATTCCTATTGCAGAACCAACAATACCTGCTTCAGCAATTGGTGTATCAAATACTCTTTTTTCTCCATATTTTTTTTGTAAACCAGCGGTTGCTCTAAAGACGCCACCTTCAAAACCAACATCTTCACCATATACAACTACTGACTCATCTTTTTCCATCGCTTGGTCAAGCGCGTCGTTAATTGCTTGTAATATTGTTTTAACAGCCATTATTCTGCACCTTCCTCATCTAAATATTCTTTGTATTCTTTCATTTGTTTTTTAAGTTCTGGTGTCATTGTTTCATAGGTATATTTGAAAATATCTTCTAAATCAACTAGACCAGAATTTTCTACTTCTTTAAATGTGTCTAAGACTTCTTTCTTACTAGATTTATGTAACTCTTCATCTTTTTTCTCAGACCAATATTTCTTACCAATCATATATTTTTTAAAACGTTTTAATGGATCTTTTTCTTCCCATTCTTCAACTTCAGAATCTTCACGATATAGTTTTGGATTATCTGAAGTAGTATGTGCACCCATACGATATGTGACTGCCTCAATTAAAGTAGGGCCTTCACCTTGGGCTGCTCTTTCTCTAGCTTTTTCTGTTGCAAGATACATTGCCAATGGATCATTTCCATCTACTTGAATTCCTGGTATACCATAAGACACAGCTTTTTGAGCTAAAGTTTTTGAGTTAATTGTTTTTTCTCTCGGTGTAGAAATTGCATATTGATTATTTTGAATAACAATAATCACTGGTAACTTGTAAGCGGAAGCAAAATTCATACCCTCATGAAATTCACCGTGAGAAGTCCCGCCATCGCCAATGTAGACAATCGCTGCTTCCCCGGTCTCTTTTAATTTACTAGCATAAGCAAGACCAGCTGCATGAGATATTTGTGATCCGATTGGAACGTTTACAGGTAATACATTGACACCTTCATCGTAATGTGCACCCCATTCGTTTCCTAACCAATATAAAAAGGATTGTTTTAAGGTAACACCTTTATATAACATTGCGTTAAGTTCTCTAAAAGCAAGAACCAACCAATCTTTATCTTCCATTGCTGCAATAGAACCTAATTGTGCAGCTTCTTGACCATGGTTTGGTGCGTAAGTAAGCATTCTACCTTGTCTTTGAAACTGAACAGCTTTATCATCTGCAATTCTACCCAAAACCATTGTTTTATACATTTTCAATAATGTATCTTTTTTGATTTTAGGGATTAATTTATCATCCACTATTTTTCCATCTTTATCCAAGATTTGTAACATTTCACCTTTTAAAGGATCAAATTCTTCGAATAACATATACATAAACCTCCTATGTGTATTTTAGAACTTTTTGTTCTACATGTTCATTATAAACTATTTGTTAGGTTATTCTAACTGATATGCATACATATGGATTGTATAGTAAACTATTTCTAATTCGAATTAACTAAAGATTATTTTATTATTTTTTTAGTTATGCTATACTATAAAAAAGACACAGAAGGAAAGGTAAGTTATGGATCTTAGAGTCACTCACAAATTGGTTCAATCAAAGATTGAATCAATTGATTTTAACAAGTTATGGACGGGGTTTATAGACTATGATTTTGCTTTATATAATCAAGAAAAGGTAGTTTTCAAAGACAAGGAAATTCCTGTAAACGACCAGTTTGTTGGTAATACAGCTATCGAATATGAAGGAAACTATTTAGCCATATGGCAGCTGACTTATGACATGGATATTGATGTCTTAACATCAAAAATCATTCATGAAATGTTTCATGCTTTTCAAAAAGAATCATCTGAGAAAAGGTTTCCTAATGAATTTAAAAATCTTATTCATTACCAACAAAGTCTGGAGAACTTAAATATTAAATATAATGAACATAAATTGTTGATCTCATTATTAGATTCATTCAATCAAGATGATTTTAGAAAGTTAATCTGTTATCGTTCGTATAGGAAGAAAAAATTTCCTTATGAGTATGATTATGAAACAAAAATAGAAGTTGTCGAAGGAATGGCGCAGTTTGTGGAGTTGGAATCTTTAAAACAACTAAACCTTGATAAACACAATCTATTATTAAATCAACTTGAACAACGGATAGTAAATCCAAATTTATTTTTTCCTATAAGAATTATTTCTTATGATGTAGGTACTCTCCTAGCTAAGTTGATGATTGATCATTCATTAAAATTTGATCATTCTCTGACATCTACTAAAGTGTACTTAGATGATTATTTAATGGAATATAAGTGTGATGATTTAATAATAGAAGATTTTGATGAAGTAAGCGCTGCTTATTTGAGTGAAATAAAACAAGTGAAAAAGATTGTAAACGATACAATCAACTCCCAAGAGCCCATATTGAGTGGGCATTTTAAAGTACTGGCATTTAATGTTTATAATTCAAGATATTATGATGGGTTTGTTATTAGTCAGTATTTCATTATGACAGAAGAAAAAGGTCTTCTTTACGGGGATTATGTATTTGATTATGACGGTCAATTTGCAAAAAAAATATACAAAGTAGAGGGAGCTTTACAATGGAACTAACAATTCAAATTATCATTTATGCATTGCTGATAATTATGTTTGCTTTTGAATTATGGTTATCTATTTTAAACTACAAAAACAGAAATGCTGATATACCAGATGTTGTAAAAGATGTTTATGAAGATGATGAATATGAAAAATATCAAAAATATGCCATGACCAATTTTAAATTTGGTTTACTTATGAAGGGTGTTAATCTTTTTGTTATTATCGTTTTATTGGCAAGTGGGTCCTTTAAATGGTTGGCAAGTTTTACCAGCTCAATCTATGAAGACTACTATATGCAAATATTAATGTTTTTATTTTTTTATTATCTTATTACTTTTATTCTTGAAACAATATTTTCATATATTAGAACTTTTAAAATAGAGGAGTCATTTGGTTTTAATAAAATGACGACTATGACCTTTATAAATGATAAAATTAAATCACTTATTTTAACCATATTATTTGGTGGTGGTATTGTATATGGCTTATTGGCCTTACATAGAAACACTGATTGGATGTTCTTTATATATGCATGGCTTGCATTAACAGTTATCATTATTTTTATAAATTTAACATACACCAGAATCTTTGTTCCATTATTTAATAAACTAAAACCATTAGAAGATGGTGCGTTAAAAACTAAAATCAATGAATTTGCTGAAAGGGTTGGATATCAAATCGATAAAATTTCAGTGATAGATGCATCAAAAAGATCTTCAAAACTCAATGCATATTTTTCTGGTTTTGGAAAATCTAAAAGAATTGTTTTATATGATACTTTAATTGAGAAAATGACTGATGAAGAAATTGTCGCAGTTTTGGCACATGAAATTGGACATAATAAGCATAAGCATATTATCTTCAATCTTTTTCAAACAATTGTTGTGCTTAGTATCTATGTCTTACTATTAACATTATTCTTTGAAGAAGCCTTATTTAGCGAAGCGTTTGGTTTCACTGATTTACATATTGGTTTTAATTTAATAATGTATTCAATTGTTTTATCACCGATTTTAACCTTAATATCAATGGTTGGTTCATTTATATCAAGAAAATTTGAATATCAGGCAGATCGATTTGTGAAAGATAATTACGAAGAAGATTATTTAGTGACTGCTTTGAAAAAGCTATCTAGAGAAAATTATGCGAATTTAACCCCTCACCCTCTTTATGTAAAATTACTTTATTCACATCCACCAGTTGCAAACAGAATAAAAGCATTAAAAGAATAAAAAAATAACCTCGTTAATTTTAGTTAACGAGGTTTTTGTTTGATTTGATTTTACTTTTCCAACATTAAAGCGAGAATGACTCGATCAGTATCTTTCATACCTTCGCTTGCCATTTTTCCAACGGCTGTAATGGTGTGATCAGCACTGTCTTTAAGAATTCCAGACAAAGGATTATATTGTTTGTTTTCCATAGCAATATGATGACCTAAGAATGATGCTTCTAAACCAGTGACAATTTTTGAAGCGCAAGAAGGTTTTGCACCATCACATACCACACCAGAAACATTGGCTAAAGCATTGGTGATTGTCATTTTAATTTGTTCAGGAGTGCCACCCTCTAAATAAGTAATGGTTGCACCACTGGATACAGTTGCGCTTATTGCTCCACAAAAGGCTGACAATCTTCCAATATATCCCTTCTGATAGATTGTTAATAAATTTGATAGTACAAGTGCACGTAACATTTTGTCTTCGCTAACGCCTAAATAATTAGCATAAATGATGATGGGGATAGAGGAAGCTATTCCTTGATTGCCACTTCCTGAATTGGTAATGACTGGTAAAGAACAACCACTCATTCTTGCTTCTGAGGCTGCAGCAGTATAGGCTTTAATTCTTCCGAAAATTGTTTTATTGTGTTTTAAGATAGTTTTGCCAATTTCAACGCCAAATTTTCCATTAATACCTTTTTCAGCAATAGACATATTGTCCTTGATTTGTCGGTCAAGTATTTTTTTTAATCGTTTAGGGTCTGCTTTCTCCGCAAAATTTATAATGTTTTCAATTGTTAAAAAAGATCGATCAGTTTCAACACCGAAATAGTCTTCCTTTATATTTTCTTTTTCAAAAATAATTTTATCGTTTTTTGTTATTTTAACTATGTTGGTGTGAAGATTTTGGATTTCAATAATAACATAATCATCCTGATTCTCTGCTCTTAATGTGAAATGAAGATTTAAGTTTGTATCTAAAAGTGTTGTTCTAACCATGTTTTTTAAAATGAATTGATTAATGTCTTGTAGATTAGTTTCGGTGATGTTTGAAATAACTTCTAAACCTAATGAACTGTCTCCGCCAATCATACCAGCAATAGCTGCGGCTTCTATGCCTACAAGATTTCCGGTTTTTGGGACTGTGACGCATCGAATATTTTTAATTAGGTTTCCACTGGCCGATACAACTATTTTTTCAGGTACTGACCCTAAAATTTCTCGTGCTTTCGCTGAAGCAAAAGCAATGGCAATGGGTTCAGTGCATCCTTTTGCTGGAACCAACTCTTCTTCTAAAATCTGATAAATCTTATCTTCATAATTGATTGACATTGATTGACCTCATTTTCTTTTGATAATACGATATTAGCATAGCAAAATGGCATTGTCAATCATTGATAGAACTTTTAAACTTACTTTATATTTATATCTTTTATGATATAATGATAACGATATATAACAATGAAAGGAGTCATTAAATATATGAGTAATAAATTACAAGAGATTGCCAATGCGGTATTTCCAAATATTGACTTAACAATAAAAGATTTAGAAAATAAATATCCTAAAAGAAAGCTAGAAGATGATGCCATTGTTACAAGGTTTGCGCCAAGTCCTACAGGCTTTTTACATACAGGTTCTTTGTTTACTTCTTTGGTAAGCTACAGGTTTGCTAAACAAACCGGCGGTGTGTTTTTCTTAAGATTAGAAGACACGGACCAAAAAAGAGAAATTAAAGGTTCTGGGGATAAAGTGGTTGAACAATTAGAAACATTTTGTATTTTCCCTGATGAGAGTTATTTAGATGAAGACACACCTTATGGCCCTTTAATTCAATCTAAAAGAAAGAACATCTATCACACAGTCATTAAAGAAATGATTGCAAGAGGCGATGCATACCCTTGTTTTTGTAGCCATGAAGAATTGGCTGAAACAAGAAAATATCAAGAAGAAAATAAGTTTTTGCCTGGATATTATGGAGAATTTGCCACTTGTAGAAATTTAAGTGAAGATGATGTTTTAGAGCATTTAAATAATGGTGAAGAATATGTTGTTAGATTCAAATCTAATGGTAAAGAAAATGAACGAGTAAGTTTTAAAGACGCTATTAGAGGTGATATTGAGTTTCCTGAAAATATTCTTGATATTGTCATAATGAAAGGTGATAAGTTACCAACCTATCATTTTGCTCATGTCGTGGATGATCATTTTATGAGAACAACACATATTACTAGAGGTGAAGAGTGGATGTCATCAGCGCCAATTCATTTGGAACTGTTTGATCGTTTAGGTTGGCAAAGACCAATCTATGCTCATTATCCGGTTATCATGAAATTAGATGAAGGAAAAAGAAGGAAGTTATCAAAACGTAAAGATGAAGAAGCCAGTGTGGATTATTTCTTAGAAAAAGGATATCCTATCGAGGGATTCATTGAGTATTTAATGACTTTAGCCAACTCGAATTTTGAAGAATGGCGTATTCAAAATCCTCAAGCGGACGTCTTTGATTTTGAGTTGTCGTTTAATAAAATGAGTTTAGATGGTGCCTTATTCGATATTGAAAAAATTAAATCAATTTCTAAAGATAGATTATCATTAATGGATGCAGCGACATTTACTGATAATGCTTTAGAATATGCAAAGCAATATGAACCTAAATTACAAGCTTTAATAGAGCTAAATAGGTCATATTTCGAAGCAATTATTAATATTGGTAGAGACCAGAAAAAACCAAGAAAAGATCATGAAAAATACAGTGATGTATTTGACTTTGTAAGTTTTATGTATGATAAGTATTTTTATGAGATGATCCAAGTATTGCCTTTTAATGAACGATATGAACCTTTGTTGATAAAAGAAATATTAAATGAATACATTCATGATACAGGTCTTGATTTAGAGCAAAATGAGTGGTTTAATAACATGAAAGAAAAAGCCGTCAAAAGGAATTTCGCGGCCAGGCCAAAAGATTATAAGAAGAATCCTGAACAATATATTGGTCATGTAGGAGACTACGCAGAAATTATTAGAATCGCTGCTTGTGGAAAACCAGACACACCAAACTTTTATGATATATTAAAAATATTAGGTGAAGAGCGAGTTATAGAGCGAATTAAATATACTAAAAATTTATTATAGAAAATTTTACAAAAATAAATGCTTTTATACTATAAAAATATCAGTTTATCTTGTATAATAAAAACAATTAATTGTTTTGAGAATACAGGTTATATAACTGGTATTTTTTTTATAAAATTTAAGGGGGAAGAAAGATGTTCGTTGTTAAAAGGAATGGTGTTAAAGAAAAATTTGATAAGAAAAAAATTGCAGATGCAATGTATAAAGCTTATCGAAGTGTAGGAAATAAGAAAACAAAAGCCCAATGTACGGAGTATGCAAAAAAAGTTTGTGAAGAACTTAAAGACGTTGAGGAAGTAACAGTAGAAAAGATTCAAGATACTGTTGAACTGTTCTTAATGGAGATTAAGGATTACGAGGCTGCTAAAGCATATATTAAGTATAGGGAAAAACAAAGACTAGATAGAGAAAATCCTTGGAGCGACAATGATGAACGCCAAGATTTAATCTTGCAAAAGTACTTATTGACTAATGAAACAAAAAAAGAATTTCTTAAAAGAGTATCTTTTAAAAGACCTGCTTTACAAAAAATACTAAGACATAAAGAAGCTATTTTTGCTGGTAGAAATTTATACGCTATTGGTAGAGATGGTAACATTACTGGTAGTAACTGTTATGTAACTGAAGACCCTAAAGATAGTTTAGAAAGTATTTACAAAGTTGACTATCAAATCGCTAGAACTTATAGTTATGGTGGTGGACAAGGTATGAATCTTTCAAATATCCGTCCAAAAGGGGCAAAAGTTAACAATAGTTCAAATACGACACCTGGTGTGATGGTTTTTGCAGAGAAGTATTCGCATACAACCTTAAACACCCAACAAGAAAGCAGACGTGGCGCATTAATGTTGGTTTTGAATGTTGATCATCCTGATATCATCGACTTTATAACAACCAAATTAGATTTAAGTAAAATTAATGGTGCCAATATTTCAGTTGCTTTATCAGATGAATTTATGAAAGCAGTTGAAGCTGATGAAGTTTGGTCAATGAGATATAAAACCCCTTATGAAGATATCTTAAAGCAAGTTAAAGCTAGAGATTTACTGGAATTGATTAGTTACTCTGCTCATACAATGGGTGACCCAGGTATTATGTTCATTGATCATATGAACGATTACCACTTAATGAGTGAATATGATGATGTAAAGTTTACAGCAACCAATCCTTGTGGCGAGCAACCTTTAATGGCTCATGGATCATGTAATCTAGGAAGCGTTAACTTAAATGCTTTTGTTAAGAATCCTTTTACCGATGATGCTCAATTCAATTGGGAAAGATTCGATCATGTTGTAGAAGAAATGATTTGGTCTTTAGATGAATTATTAACTTTACTTGGCGATAGACATGCGCTTAAAGAGCAAAGAGAACATGTGAAAAAATATAGAGAAGTCGGACTAGGTGTTATGGGCTTAGCTGATTTGGCTTTAAGTTTAAGAATGCCTTATGGTTCTAAAGAGTTTATAGAATTTCTTGATTCATTAATGAGTCGTATGATTAATCAAGCGGCTAAAGCAAGTGCATTAAACGCAAAAGAAAAAGGTACATTTCCAGAATATGATTATGATAAAATTTCATCATCTACTTTCTATAAAACTGTGATAGAAGCTGAAACAGATGAGATTATCAAGAAGTATGGTTTAAGAAATTCAAGATTATTAAGTATTGCTCCTACAGGATCAATTAGTAACATATTAGGCGTTAGTGGCGGTGTAGAACCATATTTCCAAATTAATTATACAAGAAGAATTATTTCAATGTTTGAAGAAGAAAAGAAAATTACTGTATGGGAAAAGACACCTTTGGCCATGGCTAAAACTTTAGGCATAGAACCAAATGAATTGCCAGAATGGACAAGAATTACTTCTCAGAATATTAGTTTCCAAGAACGGGCTGATGTTCAATCGACCATTCAAAAATACGTTGATACAGCGATTTCCTCTACTTTTAATCTACCAAATAGTGCGACAGTAGAAGATGTTATGGATATCTATATGACTGCCTGGAAAAAAGGTTTAAAAGGTGCAACAGTGTTTAGAGATCGTTGTGCGAAAATAGGTATTTTATCTGGAGTCACTGAAGATACAGAAGATTTGAATCCAGCAGTACCTCCTAAATTTGACGCGGATGAAAAGTGGACCAATTTAGTGAGTGGGAAAGCCAAAGATTATCAAACACATGTAGTTATAGAAGACACAGTTTATAAACCAAAAAGATTTGAAAAAGAGTTATGCCCAATGTGCAAGTCTGTACTTGTGAAAAAAGAAGGCTGCATACAATGTTCAAATAATGATTGTGATTATGAAAAGTGTGCAATTTAAATTAGATAAAGGTGTTGATTTTTTCAACGCCTTTTATTTTTGAATTCTATATGACCTATGTTATAATTATCGTGTTTGAAATTTAATTTTAAGGATGGACATATGGAGACTTTATTATTTGCTATTACAGCTGTATTGCCAATTATCATTTTAATGGGAATTGGTTATTTTTTAAAACACATAAAATTTCTTAGTGATGAATTTTTAATTGTCGCTAATAAATTTGTATATAGAATATCTTTACCTGCACTATTATTTTATAATATCTATAAAATTGAATCATTTAGCGCGATTGAGTGGAACCATGTTTGGTTTGCCAGTGCAGGAATTATCTTTTTATTTATATTAGGAATGGTCGTTGTAAAATTACTGATTCCCGATGAAAAACAAAAAGGTGTCATTGTACAAGTCATTTTCAGGGCAAATTTTGTAATTATTGGTGTCCCACTTGCCCAAGCGATAGGCGGGGAACAAGCAGTTATCAACCTATCAATGATATCGGCTATCGCCATTCCATTAATGAATATATTAAGTGTTTTGGCTTTGACAATGTATATAAAGGATGGACAAACAGGTCAAATTAAAAGTACAATTTTAAAGATAATTAAAAATCCCTTGATTATTGGAATCGTTTTGGGCCTAATAATTCTATTTATCAGAAGTTTTATCCCAGAAAATAACCTTGGTGATCCTGTTTTTATGTTGCAAAACCAATTAGAATTTATCTTCCTACCAATTCAGTGGTTAGCACAAACCACATCACCATTAGCTTTAATAGTACTTGGAGGAACTTTTGAGTTCTATGTAATCAAACATTTGTCGAAACAAATATTTATTGGTACATTTTTAAGAGCCTTTATTGCTCCATTAGTTGTTTTAACTGCTGCTATAATTATTGACAACAATTCTGCTTATTTTAATTTCAATTATTTAGTATATCCGGCTTTTATTGCCTTATTTGCGTCCCCAACGGCCATCACAGGCGCTGTTATGGCCAAAGAAATGGATAACGACGCAGATTTAGCCAATCAATGTGTTGTTTGGACAACGATTATATCAATCATATCAATTTTCTTAACGGTACTAATCTTTAGATTACTAGGCATACTATAAAAAAATAATTCCAACACTTTGTTGGAATTATTTTATACTTAAATATATTTGTGTGTCTTCAGGATCTCTTAGTGAAAGTCCTTCACTGGTTTCTTCAAATTCTATGTTTTGTTTCATTAAATTATCGTAAGCTTCTTTGAATTTTTCGCAATTTGGATAAGTGATTGTAAAAGACTTCATTTTTTGTTCACTGTCTTTTGATTTTTTCCAAGAGTTTATAGCCAAATGGTGATGATAGTTCTTATCTGACATAAAGACAGCATCCCTAATACTCTCATTAATAATATCGAATCCAATGATTTTATTATAAAATTCTTTGGTTTCTTCGAGTTTATCAACTTGAAGGTGCAAGTGTCCGATGGTTGAGTCAACTGGTAAACTAGAAAACAGCTCATGGTCTTCAGTTGCATAATAAACACCTTTATAATCAAATGGAAGTGTATCTATTTTTATAGACTTGTCATTAATGTCCCAAGTAGAATCGTCTTTGTCACAAGAGATTTCAATACCAAACCCATCTGGATCTTGAAGATAAATAGCTTCACTAACCAAGTGATCTGCGGCACCTTCAATAGGGATTTGTTTAGTGATCAAATGACGCAAAAATTTACCTAAATCTTTTCTTGTAGGTAATAATATTGCAAAATGATAAATATTCATTTTATCTTTTTTAACTGATTTTTGATTATCTTGATGCAACCGTATGATTTCATTTTGATGATCAACTGTTAATGCTACATATTCTTCATTCTCTTCTAATATATTAAAACCCAAACTTTTGGTATAAAATTTCTTACTTAAATTTATGTCGCTGACTAAGAGATCTATTTTTGATATATGAATAGCGTCTTTATGGTAATAATAAAACATAAACGCCTCCTTCTACTCATCATTATAACTAAAAGTATCGTTATTTTCTCCTAATATGCTTACTAAAATTATTTTTAGAGATTTGAATAAAAAACTTGCTTTTTTATATAAACTTTGATAAGATATATATCGGCCTTTGAATTAGGAAACGATGCCTTTACTTATACAAATGCATCATCCAACTATATGGCGATTTGCGCTCATAGCTCAATTGGATAGAGCGTTTGACTACGGATCAAAAGGTTTCGGGTTCGACTCCTGATGAGCGCGCCAGTATACGGGAAGTAGCTTAGCTTGGTAGAGCGCCTGGTTTGGGACCAGGAGGTCGCAGGTTCAAATCCTGTCTTCCCGACCACTATAATAACTAAGAGTAAGGCGACTTACTCTTTATCTTTTATATGGACCCTTAGCCAAGTGGTAAGGCACGGGACTGCAACTCCCTCACCGCCGGTTCAAATCCGGCAGGGTCCTCCATTATTTATTTGTTATCGGAGAATTAGCTTAGTTGGTAGAGCACCTGACTCTTAATCAGGGGGTCATCGGTTCGAATCCGATATTCTCCACCAGGTTGATTATACCAAGTTGCTTTATAGCGTTTGACGTCTAAATATAGACGTTTTAAGCGTTCTAATATAAAGCGACTTTTTCTATTATATAGGGTAAAATGAGTGATTTTTCATTGATTTTACTCTTTTTTTATTGGGCTTTATTGTATAAAATACCTTTCACAAGAACGGACTTGAGTTTTTGGCTAAAAAGGCCATTTTTTGAGGTGACTACCGTATTTGAACTATGCTAAAAACATAAAAAAAAGATCGTTTTTAAGACGATCTATTAGTTTTTTAAGTAAATTTTACATACACGACACTTTACTTATTGATTCATGGCTCGTTTTTCTTATGGTGTAAGTTGTTATTATTTCCGGAAATGAATAAATACAATTATCACCATCAGCATTAAATGGGTTTAATATAAATTCAAGTCTATCTCTGCTATAAACGATTGCCTTGTCAAAGAATGCTTTAAAAGGAAAATCACTTAAGCTTGAGATAGGCTTTTTGAAGTTTTTTAAAAGCAGCTTGTATTGTTTGAGTTTAGTTTCAACATTATGAGATGTTAATAACTTATTTCTATTGGCTGTTAAGTCTGCTTGAAGGCTCGCTTTTCTATCCTTTAGTTCTTCAAGTACCTTTCTTTCAAAATCACTGTCAATTGTTACTAAGGACTTGATGTGTTCATTAACCCCATCTAACTTATCTTCTAATGTGTGATTATCAATATTAAGTTTTCTTATCTCAGGATGAGAAATTAAAACTTCATGAAGCGTGTTTAGAAACTCATACTTGTTTCTGATCATATTATTTATATGAGCTAGTAATTGTTTTTCAAAAGTCTTCACAAACAAGGCATCATTCTTACATGTTTTCTTTTCTCTATTCGATGCACAGATTAATGTTTCTGTTGCCCACTTTTCTTTCTTGTTATTAACTTTGAAATGATAGTTCTTGCCACAAACACCGCACTGGACAAAACCACTATAAATTGATTTATGCTTTGCTCGTTCTTTTAACTTTACAATATCAGTAGTATGATTATATTTCATCATTCTTTGGTTTCTAATGACATGAACCTTATCCCATAAGGCTTTTGTAATAATCTTTGGATGTGAGTTTTCCACATAATACTTTGGATGAGTTTGTTGGTTTTTCTCTGGATTTCTATCACCCACCTTTTTACGCTTTGATTTTTGTAATAAGGCATTACCAGTATATTTCTCGTTAACTAGAATACCTCTAACAGCACCTTTTTTATAAGCTAAGTTTTTATACTTGGTTTTATGTCCCTCGTCATTTAGTTTTTCAGCTATATAATATAAAGAATATCCTTTAGCATACAGATTAAATATCTTTCTTACAATCTTAGCTTCTAATTCATCAACTATAATATTGTTGTCTTTATCTCTTTTGTAGCCCAAAACTTTAGATGTGACCATGGGAACGATTCCATCTTCAAAACGTTTCTTAACACCCCATAAGGTGTTCTCACTATTAATCTTAGCTTCCTCTTCAGCGACACTTGCATAAATAGTCATGGTCAATTCAACTTTTGGATCAAAGGATGAGATGTTTTCTTTTTCAAACCAAACTTCAACCTTATATCTCTTTAAGTCTTGAATAATCCTTAAACAATCCACTGTGTTTCTTGCGAATCGTGATATTGATTTGGTAATGATTAAATCAATCCCACCTGCCTTGGCTAGGTCAATCATTTGATTGAACTGTGTCCTGTGTTTTGTATCAGTTCCAGACTTACCAACATCAAAGAAGACACCAGAAAAGTTCCAGTCAGGGTTTTTGTGAATCATCTTTGTATAAGTCTCTACTTGTAAATTAAGAGAAGTGGCTTGTAGTTCTTTAGTTGTTGAAACCCTAGCATAAGCACAAACATTTTGTTTGGTGTTCTCTTTTTCAATTTGATTCAAATCGATGATTTCTACAGCGCTCATTTTGTTTTCCTCAAGTCAATAACCTTATAATGGATTTCTTGTTTACCATTAGGACTTTTTGCATATCCTGTAAAAATAGGTGAGATGGCTTTATAAATATCCAAATCTTCATCAATCCTCTTTTTAGTGATAACTTCATCATTGATAAGCAGAAGTGCTTCAGATGGATTAAGAGCAATGATAAACTTATAAGCATTCAGTAATATATTCTTGTTTAAACCAATGTGGCCATCCAAGAATGACTTCATTTCTTGTATACGCTCTTCATGTAGGTGTTTGCTTAGAAGTAGCGATTTCTTATTGCTTAGCTTTGCTTTTAAATCAATAAGCTCGGCTTTCTTTTCATCATAAATAGATTTATAAAAATCACTATTGTTTGATATAGAATCTACATTGATATTGATAATCTCCTTGATGTCTTTTTGAGTCTTGGTGATGGCTTTCTTTAATGATGTAATCTCATCTTCAATATGGGTAGAGTTCAAGCATGATTTAACCATATCTAAGGTTTCATCAATGATGTTCTCATCAGATAATTTAAGTGCTTTAATAGAATCAATAATTGCCTTTTCTAATGTATCATTATCTATTGGTTTGTTAGAACAAACATGACCTTTATTGTTTTTTCTGCAGGTCAAAACAACTCTTTCATTTTCTTTACCATAATTATAATAACTCCGGTTCATAACCGCTCCACACTTGCCACAAAACACGATACCGCTTAAGGGGTATATGTTACCATAGTTTGATTGCTTGCGCTTTCTTGACCGCTTTTTCTTTAACTCCTGGGCAAGTTCAAACTTGGTTCTAGATATAATAGGTTCATGATTATTCATAATGTAATACTTGGGTGCGTGGCCATCATTTTTAACTGATTTATGGGTTAAGTAATCAACCGTGACTCGCTTTTGCAAAATGGCATCACCACAATACTTTTCATTGGTTAAAATGGCATTCACTGTCGCAGATACCCAAAAGACCTCACCTCGACCATTCTTGAGTTGGTTTTCTGTTAAGAAGGAAACAATCTTGCACTGCTATGAAAAAACAGGACACACTCCCCCCCTCTAAGTGATAAAATAGAAATATGGAAGAGAAGGTAAATAAAATGGCTAATAGGTACAGTATTGACTTTAAATTAAAGATTGTTAAGATGA